>Ga0209341_10000327_pt1 | contig 48964 bp, 44 predicted proteins | sample RifCSP13_2_FD_184020 | JGI IMG/M metagenome (GOLD analysis project Ga0209341, IMG submission 184020) | Soil microbial communities from Rifle, Colorado - Rifle CSP2_sed 13_2 (SPAdes) (version 2) | ecosystem: Environmental > Terrestrial > Deep subsurface > Rock core/Sediment | place: Rifle...
CGGCACCGGCGGCGCTCCGTGGGGCCGGCGCGCCGACTGCAAGGGCTCGCCACCCCCGGCGCGCTGATCGGGCGTCCCGATCGTTGTCCCGGGGCTGACGCGAACTTCGGTTCTGGGCCGAAGCCTACGCCCGCGCGCTGGCGGGCGTCAAACGCAGCGGGGGGTACAGCTGGGCAACGAACCCGGTTCGACGCTCATCGTCAGCGTGCGCGGCGGCAGTCGGGACCGTCCTGCGCGCTAGGCGGGACGACTACGATGGTGGCGATGATCGACCGTCGGCCGACCGGTACGCGCTTCGGTCCCCGGATCCGGGCGCTGCTCAGGTCGGTGGCGGATGGGACGCGCCCGCGCCGGGCGACCGTAGTGGTCGTCGTCGTCGGCGTCTCGTTGGCAGCGGCAACGCTGCTCGTGGCGGTGGGGGAGGCGCCGCCGCTGTCGATCCCGAACGCCTCGCCGATCTACCTCGTGGCGATCGTGGCGGTGGCCATCGGCGTCGGCCCGACCGCGGCCATCGTCAGCGCCTTCGGTTCCTTCCTCCTCTATGACGTGCTCTTCATCAGCCCTCGCCTCACCCTCACCGTGCACGACCCGGCCGAGTGGCTGAACCTGCTGCTCTTCCTCTTCGTGGGCGTGACGATCGGCCGGTTGACGGCGACCGAGACCGCGCGGGCGGCGGACGCCACACGCCGGCTGCGTGAGTCGCAGGCGCTCTTCGGGATCAGCCGCACCCTGGCGACCTCATCGACGATCGAGGCCGCTCTGCCCACGATCCTGCAACTGCTGCTCGCGGAGACGCCGATGGCGCGGATCTGGTTGACCCGGCTGTCGGGCGGTCTCGAGATCCTCGTGGCGGACACCCACCCCACGAGCGCCCCTCCGGTGACGCCGATCCAGACGATCCTGGCCCGGACACCGGGCGACGAACCGGCACGATGGGTCCGTGCGCACGTCCCGACCGCTCCACCGCCTGCGGGGGCCCCGGCGTCGGGGCGGGAGTCCTACCGCGTCAGGATCGAGGCCGAAGGCAAAGTCATCGGCTCGCTCGGCGCGACCCGCGAGCGCAGCCACGGCCTGCCCGGCCGTGAAGAGACCCGGCTGCTGTCGCTGGCCGCCGACCAGCTCGGGTTGGCCTATCAGCGCCAGCGCCTGGTCAGCGAGGCCAATGCGGCGGAGGTGGCGCGCCAGAGCGAGGCGCTGAAGAGCGCGCTCCTGGACTCCGTGTCGCACGACCTGCGCACGCCGCTTGCCAGCATCCGCGCTGCGGCGGGCGCGGTCATGGATCCGGCGATGGCCTGGTCCGAAGAGGAGGTCCGGGCGGCCCTGCGCTCCATCGAGGGCGAGACGGAGCGGATGGACCGCCTGGTGCGCAACCTCCTGGACCTCAGCCGGATCGACGGCGGCGCCCTGCGACCTGACTTCGAGGTCTATGACCTGGCCGAGCTGCTGGAGCCGGTCATCGCCCGACTCGGGCCGACCCTGCCTGCCGCGCGCCTCAGCGTGGACCTGCCGGCCGATCTGCCGCCGGTGCGGGTGGACGCGGTCTATCTCGACGAGGCGGTCACGAACCTGCTCGACAATGCCGCCCGCCACGCCCGCGGTGCGCCCGTCCGCATTGGCGCCAGCGCAAGCGACCCCGATCACGTGCGGCTTCTCGTCGAGGACGGCGGCCCGGGGGTACCTCCGGAGGACATCGCCCACCTGTTCGAGCGGTTCTACCGGGTGCGCCAGACGGGCGAGGGCTCTCGCCGCGGGATGGGCATCGGGTTGAGCGTCGTCAAGGGTCTCGTGGAGGCCATGGGCGGCGCGGTTCGCGCCGACGCGAGCACGTTGGGGGGCCTGGCCATCGAACTCAGCCTTCCGGCCGTCCCGGCCCCGCCCCTGGAGGTGATCGGGGCGTGACCGACAAGGGCCCGCGCCTGCTCCTGGTCGAGGACGACCCGCCCACCCGTGCGGCCGTCTCGGCCAACCTGGCAGCCCACGGCTACCTCGTCGACGAGGCCGGTTCCGTGGCCGAGGCGCTGCGCTGCTGGGACGCGAGCCGGCCCGACCTCCTGATCCTGGACCTGGGTCTGCCGGATCGCGACGGATCCACGGTGGTACGCCGCGTGCGCCACGAGGCGACGACGCCCATCCTCATCCTCTCCGCCCGGGGCGAGGAGCGCGAGAAGGTCGGGGCACTGGAGATGGGGGCCGACGATTACGTGACCAAGCCCTTCGGGCTGGCCGAGCTGCGGGCACGCGTGGCAGCCCTCCTGCGCCGCTCTGCGGGACCCGCCGCCGATGCGACCGGTGTTCTGGCTCTGGGCCCCGTGGCCCTGGACCTGACGCATCGCACCGTCGAGGTGGCCGGCACGCCCGTGGACCTGACGCCGCGCGAGTACGAGTTGCTGAAGGCGTTGCTCAACCATCGCGGCCGGGTCGTGACGCGTGGCCGGCTGTTGCGCGCCGTGTGGGGCGAGGCCTATGCCGATGAGGCCCACTACCTGCACGTCTATGTCAGCCGCCTGCGGCGGAAGCTCGCCGAAGCGGACACGACCGGCACGGTGCCCGCGCTCATCGTCGCGGAACCGGGGGTGGGCTACCGAGTGCGCGAGGGCTGAGCCTCGTTCGCATCGACCGGAGCCTGGTCGGGCTCGGCCACGTGGGAGACCGATACCGTCGGGCGACCGTCGCGATCGCGGGTGAGGGCGAAGGCCACGTGGGCACGTTGGGCGAGGGCGACGCTGGTGCCGGCGACCGCCTCGGGGCGGCGCAGGCCCACGATGGTCACGCTCCGCGCGGTGCCCTGCGCCACCAGCTCGATGGCAGCCTCGATCTCGTGCAGGTCGAACTCGAGCGGGTCGAACGAGGCGCGGGGGAACTCGATGGGCACGGACGGCTCCATGCCCCCACGCTACGGCAGGGCTCCAAGAGGCCCGCGCGCGTCGCTCGCATCTCCCGCTCAACACGGCCTCAACATTCGAACCGCCGACGCCCGACCCCGCGAAGCCGGACATGGCAGCCCGTGAATTGAGCGCCTGTTGAGGGCGACGACGTCCCTGGCCAGGCTGCCCTCTTGGCGGACCGGACCACTCTGAAGATGTGCACCCGGCGCTGCTTCAGTCTGCTCAGCGTTCCGCGTGCCCGGCCGAGCCCACGCGAATCGCGCCTTGATGGGGGCATGAGGGCATGAACCCCCGACAGCATCCACTCACTGGGCGCAAGCCCGGCGACCGCCGCGTTCGCGTGGCGCGCCCGCACGCGGCCTACTTCCGCTATTCGGGCCCGGGCCAGCTCGTCGCCCGGGAAGCCGCCTCGACGCCCCGGACCCGCCTGGGCCGCGAGCTGAGCCGCGCACGCGCCCTCCTCTTCGGGCGCCCGCTCTCGAACTACGAGGAGATCGAGGAGCGGCTGCCCAAGAAGAAGGCGCTGGCCATCTTCAGCTCCGATGCGATCAGCTCGTCGGCCTACGCGACCGAGGAGATCCTGCGCGTCCTCGTGTTGGCCGGCTCCGGGGCGCTGCTGCTCAGCCTGCCCATCGCGGCCGCGATCGCGCTGCTCCTCGCCGTCGTCTCCACGAGCTACCGGCAGATCGGCCACGCCTACCCCTCGGGCGGCGGGGCGTACGCGGTGGCCCGCGCCAACTTCGGTTCGCTGGCCGCCCTCGTGGCCGCCGCGGCCCTGCTGGTCGACTACATCATGACCGTGGCCGTGTCCACCTCGTCGGCCCTCGAGCAGCTCGCGTCCGCCGTGCCTGGCCTCTTCGACCTGCGCGTCCTCATCGGCGCCGTCGTGATCCTGCTCATCACCGCCGGCAACCTGCGCGGCCTGCGCGAGTCCGGCAACATCTTCGCGATCCCCACCTACCTGTTCGTGGGCTCGGCGCTGCTGATGATCGCCCTCGGGGTCTACCGCATCGTCGCGCTCCACGAGGGCGGCGCCGCGACCGACCCGCTGCCCGGGGCGCCCGACCCCCTGCAGCCGCTCGGTCTGCTGCTGATCTTGCGCGCGTTCGCCTCCGGCTCGGTCGCGCTGACCGGCACCGAGGCGATCGCCAACGGCGTGCCCGCCTTCAAACCGCCCGAGCCCGTCAACGCCGCCAAGACCCTGACGGCCATGGCCATCCTGCTGGCCGTGCTCTTCATGGGCATCACCTTCGTGGCCGACAGCTACGGCATCGTGGCCATCGACCAGCCGACCACCAGGACGGTCATCAGCCAGGTCGCGGCGATCGTCTTCGGCGGCAGTTCGATCGGCTTCTACTTCTTCCAGGCCTGCACGGCGCTCATCCTCTTCCTGGCCGCGAATACCTCCTACAACGCCTTTCCGCGCCTCGCCGCCATCCTGGCCGCAGACGGGTTCATGCCCCGCCAATTCAGCTTCAAGGGCGACCGCCTGGCCTTCACGCTGGGCATCGTCATCCTCTCCGCTGCGGCCATCGTGCTGCTCGCCGTCTTCGGCGGCGAGACGACGGCGCTCATCCCGCTCTACGCGGTCGGGGTCTTCGTCTCCTTCACCATCAGCCAGGCGGGGATGGTCCGCCACTGGCAACAGGAGCGGTCCTCCGGCTGGAGGTGGCGGCTGGCGCTCAACGGCTTCGGCTGCGGCCTGACCGGCGCGGTGGCCGTCGTCGTCACTACGGCCAAGGCACCGCAGTCGCTGCTGGTTGCGATCATCATCCCGGTCCTCGTCGGCGTCATGCTCTTCATCCAGCACCAGTACCGCGCCTCGGCCCAGAACCTCGAGCTGCGCGCCGACGTCGTCATCCCGCCGCCGCGCCGTGAAGAGCGGGTGGTGGTGCCGGTGCCCGGCATCAACCGCGCCGTGGTCCAGGCCATCAACGTAGGGCGCTCCATCGCACCCGACGTTCGGGCCGTGCTCATCTCGGACGAGCCGGAGGAGGCGGCCCGCGTCCGGGTGCGCTGGGAGCGGCAGCTGCCCGACGTGCCGCTCGTCGTCGTCGAGTCGCCCTTCCGTGCGCTCGTCGGCCCGCTGCTGGCCTACCTCGACGTCATCGACGAGGGCTGGCCACAGGACCAGGAGGCTCCGGTCACGTTCGTGGTCATCCCCGAGTACGTAGCTCGCAGCTGGTGGGAGCGACTGCTCTACAACCAGTCGGCCAAGCGGCTCCGCTCAGCACTCATCGGGCGTCCGCACACGGTCGTCGTCGGCGTGCCCTATCGCCGCGAGTGACACGTGGAGGTGCCCGAGCGTGACGGGCGGCATGAGGCGCGGCGTGAACTCGGCGCGGCTGGCCCTGGCCACGTCTGCCCACCGTCGTTTGAGCGGAGAAACGCCGCAGAGACCCTGTCGCATCGGGAGGTGGCCCGCAAGTCGTTCATGACCTGGTCAGTCGTCCACGCCGTCGCCGACGGCCTCGCGGCTAAGTGCCGCGCTGATCACGTCCGGTGAGAAGCCGTTTCGAGCCAGGAGCGCATAGGCCTTCTGGCGGCGCTTTCGCGGGTCGGTCTCGCGACCGAGCACCGAGGCCTTGCGTGTCAGGAGCCGGTCGGCGGCCCCCTCGTCTGGCGTGGCAGTTTCGTCGTCGGCGCCGCCACGCGGCTCCCCGGCAGCATGGTCGCGCTCGTCGAGCACGGCATCGACCACGGACCGCTCCACGCCCTTCAGCGACAGCTCGCGCCGTAACGCACCCGCTCCGCGCGGGCGCGCTCGATCGCGGCTCTCCACCCAGGCGCGGGCAAAGGCCTCGTCGTCGAGATAGCCCAGCTCCACGAGGCGCGCCACGACCCCGTTCACGAGATCATGGCGGTAGCCCAGGTGTCGCAGCCGGCGGCGCACCTCCTCTACCGAGCGCGGACGCACGGTCAGGAAGGAGGCCGCCGCCTCCAGGACGACGACCGGGTCCTCCACGGTGGCGCGCCGCTCCCGCCGCTCGGCAGGGCCGACGCGCCGGGCGCGACCGGTCATTCGGCCTCGGTGATGCCCTCCACCGGCAGGGAGATCGTGGCGACCTTCGCCCGGATGTCCGCCTCGATCCGCTCGGCGACGTCCTTGTTCGCCTTGAGGAACTCCTTGCTCGCCTCGCGGCCCTGGCCCAGGCGGGTCTCGCCGTAGTTGAACCAGGCGCCGGACTTGCTGACCACGTCCGTGGCCACACCGACGTCGAGCAGGCCGCCCTCTTTCGAGATGCCCTCTCCGTACATGACGTCGAACTCGGCGACGCGGAACGGCGAGGCGACCTTGTTCTTGACGACCTTGACGCGCACGCGGCTGCCCACCGCGTCCGTGCCGACCTTGATCGTCTCGATGCGGCGGATATCGAGGCGGACGCTGGCGTAGAACTTCAGGGCGCGGCCGCCCGGCGTCGTCTCCGGGTTGCCGAACATGACGCCGATCTTCTCGCGCAGCTGGTTGGTGAAGACGAGCGCCGTGTTGGAGCGGCTGACCGCGCCGGTCAGCTTGCGCAGGGCCTGGCTCATGAGCCGGGCCTGGATGCCCACGAAGGAATCGCCCATTTCGCCTTCGATCTCCGCGCGCGGCACGAGGGCCGCTACCGAGTCGATGACGACGCAGTCGACGCCGCCGGAGCGGATGAGCGTCTCGGTGATCTCGAGGGCCTGCTCGCCCGTGTCGGGCTGGCTGACGAGGAGCTCGTCGACGTTGACGCCGCAGGCGCGCGCGTAGCCCGGGTCGAGCGCGTGCTCGACGTCGATGAAGGCGACCACGCCGCCGCGCCGCTGCGCCTCGGCCAGGATGTGCTGGCAGAGCGTCGTCTTGCCCGACGACTCGGGGCCGAAGATCTCCGTCATCCGGCCGCGCGGGATGCCGCCCACGCCGAGCGCGAGGTCGAGCGCGATGGAGCCCGTGGGGATGGAGTCCACCTGCTGCCGCTCGGCCGAACCGAGCTTCATGATCGAGCCGCGCCCGAACTGCTTCTCGATGGCCAGGATCGCCGCATCCACGGCGCGGCTCCGCTCGCCGGCGGCTCGATCGTTCGTCTTCTCCACGCCGTTCCTCTCGCCGCCGGCCGTGATGCCGGCCCCCGTGATCGTCATCGCCTGGGTTCTCCTCCTGGGCTGGACCGAGGGCCGGGTCGTGGGCCTGCTACTCGCTCGCCTCCGGTTCCTCCCAGCGCGGCTTGCGCTTGGGGCGGATCAGCTCCGCCTGTGGGGTCGGAGCGTCGGAGAGGGACTGGAGCTTGGGCTTCGCGGCCGCGTCCTTCGGCTTCTTCTTCATCTCGCGGTGGGGTCGATCCTTCGATGCCATGCGATCACCACCTCCACGCCGCCGTCATGGTGGACGGCGGGGATCTACGACGACTTCACCCTCCCTCAGCGCCAGCTTGTCTGTCACTCGACGGAGCGTCGGAAGGGTGCTTCTGGACACGGCGCGCCGACGTCTCGCTCACGAGGTCGGGGAGCGTCCCGGCGGCGATCGCCTGCCGGACGCGCGCCATGAAGTCTAGGCAGTAGGTCAGGTTGTGACAAGTCGCCAGCCGGTAGGCCAGCAGCTCATCGGCGCGGAAGAGGTGCGCCAGGTAGGCCCGTGAATGGTGGCGGCAGAGGCGGCAGCGGCAGCCCTCCTGGACAGGGCCCGGGTCGTCGAGGAAGCGGGCATTGCGCAGGTTCAGCCGGCCTTCGGGCACCCACAGCGTGCCGTTGCGGGCCACGCGGGCCGGCAGCACGGAGTCGAAGAGGTCCACGCCCCGATGGACGGCATCGAGCATGTCGGGCGGCGAGCCGAGACCCATGAGGTAGCGCGGCCGCGGGTCGTCGGCCAGGAGCGCCACGACGACGTCGAGGGCCTCACCGCGCTGGGCCGCGGACTCGTCGCCGGCGAGCCCGCCGATGCACAGGCCGTCGAAGGGCAGCGCGGCGGCGAAGCGCGTCGAGGCCGCCCGCAGGTCGGCCTCCAGGCCGCCCTGGATGATGCCGAAGAGCGCCTGGTCAGCTCGCGCGTGGGCGCGCAGCGAGCGCTCGGCCCAGCGGTGCGTGCGCTCGGTCGCCTCCTGGACCTGGGCGCGCGTGGAGGCGTGCGGCGGCACCGGTTGATCGAAGGCGACGGCGATGTCGGGGCCCAGGGCCTCCTGGACGCCGATCGAGTGCTCCGGCGTGAAGCGGTGCGTCGAACCGTCGAGGTGGCTGCGGAAGGTGACCCCCTCGTCGTCGATGACGCGCAGGTCGCCCAGGCTCACGACCTGGAAGCCACCCGAGTCGGTGAGGATGGGCCGGTCCCAGCCCATGAAACGGTGCAGTCCGCCGAGGCGGGCGATGCGCTCGTGGCCGGGGCGGAGGTAGAGGTGGTACGTGTTGGCCAGGATGATCCGGGCGCCGATCTCTTCCAGGTCGTCGGGGTCGAGCGACTTCACGGTGGCGTTGGTGCCGACCGGCATGAAGGTCGGCGTGTCGACCGATCCGTGGGGCGTATCGAGGCGCCCCAGTCGGGCACGGCTCGAGCCGTCGCCGGGGGCCGGGCGCAGCACCTCGAAGCGGACGGGCCGACCGGGCGTCCCGGAGTCTGCGGCGGCGGCCGCTGCGGGCATCGTCGTCATCCGGAGATCTCCGCACGTTCGGTGAAGAGCGCCGCCACGACGATCGAGCCCACCAGCCAGGCGACGACGACAGCGAGTGCGGCGCCCGCGTCGAGCGAGGATCCGCCCCCTCCGTCCCCGAAGCTCCCGGGCAGGCCGCCCGCGACCATGGCCGTGGCGGCGTCGAACGGCAGGTACTTGACGATGTCGGGGAGGAAGATCCCGGCGAACTGCTCACCGAAGAAGAAGGCGATGCCGGCCCCGATCCCGGCCAGCTGGCTGCGGGCTATCGTCGCGATGGCGAAGCCGATGGCCCCCTCCTCGGCGATGGCCAGCCAGCCGCGGGCGAGGTTCTCGGGCAGGGTGCGGAGCGTCGCGGCGTCGTCCAGACCCGCCGTGGAGACGCCCGCGAGGTTCGCCCCCACGACGGCCAGGGCCACGCCGGCCGCGAACGCGACGAGCAGGCCGATGCCGGTCAGCAGGGCCACGCCGGCGAAGGTGGCGACGACGTAGCGGCTGCGGCTCTCTCCGCGGGCAACGGCGTTCTTGAGCGTGCCCCAGCCCCACTCCGAACCGGCCACCGCGGCGCCGTAGATGACCGCGAACAGGCCGCCCAGCCCGAGGATGAAGCCGAGCACGAAGCCATAGGCCAGCGGGAAGGTGAGCAGCAGCAGCGCGTTCCCGCCGTCGGGGTCCGCCCGCCGGTCGTTCGCGGTCGCGCCGACGGCGACGAGGATGAGCCCCAGGAGGCCGATCAGCAGGCCGAGCGTGAGCCACGTGGCCGGCCGCCGCACGAGCTTGCGCAGGCCCGAACCGAACAGCCTCATGCCCCGCTCCCGGGAGCGGTCGGACCCGGGCCATCCACGTCAGGCATGCGGGTGAACGTGCCTTCCCCGCCGGGCGACGGCTCACCGCCGGTCAGCTGAAGGAAGATCGACTCGAGGTCGTTGCCCGATTCGAGGGCCGAGGCGTAGATGCCGGCTTCCGCGAGGGCGCGGTTGGCTGCCGCGGCACGGCCGTGGTCCACGCGCACGGTGAGCCAACCGTCATCTCCGGGCGACGCGCTGACGCTGCCCGGGCCGGCGAACGCCTCCAGGATCGCTGCCGCCCGGCCGGCCTCCTCCGCGGCGACACGCACCCGCACCAGGCCCTGGCTCGCGAGGAGCGCCTGGATCGACCCCTCTCGCACCAGGCGACCGGAGGCGATGATGCCGGCCTGGTCGGCCAGCTGCTGGATCTCGGCCAGGATGTGGCTGGAGATGAAGACGGTCTTACCCCTCGACGCGAGGTGGCGCAGCGTGTCGCGCATGGCCACGATGCCCGCCGGATCGAGGCCGTTGGCGGGCTCGTCGAGCAGGAGGAGCCTCGGATCGCTGAGCAGCGCCGCCGCGATGCCCAGCCGCTGCTTCATGCCCAGCGAATAGCCCGAGACCCTGTCGCCGGCCCGGTCGCGCAGGCCGACGAGCTCCAGGAGCTCCTCGATGCGGCTGCGCGGCGTGGGCGCGCCGGTGGCGGCGAGGGCCCGCAGGTTCTCGCGCCCAGAGAGGTAGGGGTAGAAGGCGGGCGCCTCGATGATCGCCCCGACCTCGAAGAGCCGGTGCCGGTCACGCCGCCCGAAGGGCCGCCCGAGGACCTCGATGCTGCCCGCGTCGGGGTGGATGAGGCCGGTGAGCAGCCGCATCGTGGTCGTCTTGCCGGCGCCGTTGGGGCCGAGGAAGCCGTAGACCACGCCGCTCGGCACCGACAAGTCCAGCCCGGCCAGCGCGACGCGCGAGCCGTAGCGCTTGTGCAGGCCGCGCGTGGCGAGGGCCAGGCCATCCGTGGGCGGCGCGGCGGTCACTCGGGCGGCGCCCCTTCGGTCGTCACGCCGTCCCACAGGCCGCTGTCGACCCGCTCCTGCCGGCGCGGCGGCGGCACGTCGTAGCCGAGCTTGCGCAGGTGCTCGCGCGCGCGCTCCGTGGCCACGCGGCCCTGCGGCGTGCGATCGAGGAAGCCGAGCTGGAGCAGGTAGGGCTCGTAGACGTCCTCGATCGTCTCGACTTCCTCGCCCAGGATGGCGGCCACCGCGGCGCCGCCGACCGGGCCGGAGGCGAACTTCTGGACGATGGCCGCGAGGAGGCGCCGGTCGGTCGTGTCGAGGCCCTCGTCGTCGATGTCCATGGCCAGCATGGCCGCGTCCGCCTCGCGCGCGGAGATCCGCCCGTCCGACTTCACCTGGGCGAAGTCGCGCACGCGCTTCAACAGGCGGTTGACGATGCGCGGCGTGCCCCTCCCCCGGCGCGCCAGGACCTCGACCGCCTCGTGGTCGATGGATACGCCGAGGATCCCCGCCGAGCGCGCGACGATCGTCGCCAGCTCGCCCGTCTCGTAGTAGTCGAGCCGGTGCACCGCGCCGAAGCGGTCGCGCAACGGGGAGCTGATGCGCCCCGCGCGCGTCGTCGCGCCGACGACCGTGAAGGGCTTGATGTTCAGGCGCAGCGAGCGCGCGCTCGGTCCCTTGCCGATCATCACGTCGATGGCGAAGTCCTCCATGGCCGGGTAGAGGATCTCCTCCACGGCGTGGTTCAGGCGATGGATCTCGTCGATGAAGAGGACGTCGCGCTCGTCGAGGTTGGTGAGGATGGCCGCCAGATCGCCGGGGCGCTCGATCGCCGGGCCGCTCGTGGTGTGGATCGAGACGCCCAGCTCGCGGGCCACGATGTTGGCCAGCGTCGTCTTGCCCAGGCCGGGCGGGCCATAGAGGAGGATGTGGTCCGCCGCCTCCCCCCGCTGCCGGGCCGCCTCGAGCAGGATGCGCAGGTTTGCCTTGACCTTCTCCTGCCCGATGTACTCCGCGAGGATGCGCGGCCGGAGGCTCGTCTCGACGACCGCCTCTTCCACCGCCAGGGCCGCCGAGCCCACGACGCGTCCTTGCTCGTCCATCGGCGCCGAGTCTAGCAGGTCCGAAGGCGGATGTGAACATGCGTTCGCATCGCCAGCGACCTCTCAGTCCCGGCGCAGCGTGCGCAGCGCGACCTTCACGCGCTCCTCGAGCGAGTCGCCCGGGGCGCCACCGACGACCGCCTCCCGGGCCGCCTCGCGCGCCTCGCCGGCGGAGTAGCCGAGGGCCTGGAGGGCGGCCACGACTTCCGTCTCGCCCACCGCGGCGCCGCGCGCCCGCCCCCCGGCCAGGCCGGCCGCCATGCCGGCCGCGGCGACCTTCTCCTTCAGCTCGAGGATGACCCGCGCGGCGAGCTTCCGACCCACCCCGCTGACGGCCGTGAGCACGGCCTCGTCGCCCTGCAGGATGGCCAGCTGCAGGTCCGGCACGTGGCGCGCCGAGACGATCGCCAGCGCCACCCTCGGACCGACGCCGGCCACGGTGAGCAGGAGCTCGAAGAAGCCCAGCTCCTCGGTCGTGCGAAAGCCGTAGAGGGCGTGCAGGTCCTCGCGCACGAGGTGGTGCGTGTGCAGCTTCAAGTGCGCCCCGTGGCGGGCTGCGGCGATCGTCCCCGACCCGGCGTACACCCGGTACCCGACGCCCCCGATCTCCAGGACCACGGAGTCGGAGCCCACGGCCCCTACGATCCCCTCCAGCGACGCGATCACGGGCGCCGCCTCAGGCCGCGGGCCGGTAAGCGTGGGCGAGGCAGATGGCGATGGCCAGCGCGTCGGCCGCGTCGTCGGGGCGAGGCAGCACCGCGAGTCCCAGCACGGTCTGGACCATGCGCTGCACCTGCGCCTTCTCGGCCCGCCCGTAACCGGTGACCGCCATCTTCACCTCGTGCGGGCCGTACTCGTGGACGGCCAGCCCGAACTGGGCGGCGGTCAGGAGGGCCACGCCGCGGGCCTGCCCCACCGCGAAGGCGGTCTGGACGTTCTTGTTGAAGAAGAGCCGCTCCACGGCCACCAGGTCCGGCCGGTGCGTCTCGATGAGGTCGGCGATGCCCTGCTGGATGAGCAGCAGGCGCTGCGGCAGCTCCATCGTCGAGGGCGTCTCCAGGCAGCCATAGTCGATGGCCCGCAGCCGGCTCCCGGTGCGCTCGACCAGCCCATAGCCGGTCATGGCCGTCCCGGGATCGATGCCCAGGACGATCAAACCGACGCCGCCTCGGCGAAGACTTCGTCCGGGATCTCGAAGTTCGCCGTCACCCGCTGGACGTCGTCATGGTCCTCGAGGTGCTCGATCAGGCGCAGGTTCTGGCGCGCGTGGGCGGCGTCCACCTCGACGGTGTTCCGGGCATGCATCGTCAGCTCGGATGACTCGACGTCGACCCCCGCCGCCTCGAGGGCCCGCCGGACGGTCTCGAGGTCGCCCGGATCGGTGAAGACCTCGATGGGATCGCCCTCGGTGTCCACGTCGTCGGCGCCGGCGTCGATGGCCAGCAACGCGACTTCGTCCGCGTCGTGCCGCTGGCGGGGGATGCCGATGAGACCTCGCGGCACGAACTGCCAGGCCACCGCGCCCGAGCCGGCGAGCTGGCCGCCAGCCTTGGTGAAGATCGCCCGCACGTCGGCCGCCGTCCGGTTGCGGTTGTCGGTGGCCGCCTCGACGAGGATGGCCACTCCCCCCGGGCCGTAGCCCTCGTAGACGATCTCCTCGTATTGCTCCCCGTCGCCGGCGCCCGCGGCGCGCTCGATGGCCCGCTTGATGTTGTCGGCGGGCATGTTCACCGCCCGCGCCTTCTCCATCGCCAGGCGCAGCTTGAAGTTGGCGTCGGGATCCGCGCCGCCGGCCCGTGCCGCCATGCTGATCTCGCGGGCGACCTTGGTGAACACGGCGCCGCGCTTCGCGTCGTTGGCGCCCTTCTGGCGCTTGATCTGGGACCACTTGGAGTGACCGGACATCGAGCGCGATTCTATATGATGACCCCGCCGATCCTCCGGCCCCGAACACCCTACCGAGAGGTCTGCCCCTCGATGAAGAGCGTCGATCTCGCGCACCTCCGCAACGTCGTCCTGGCCGGCCACGCGGGTGCCGGCAAGACGACGCTCGGCGAGCATCTCCTTTACGCCGCCGGGGCCATCCCCCGGATGGGGCGCGTGGACGACGGGACGGCGAGCCTCGACTTCGAGCCCGAGGAGCAGAAGCGCAAGCTCTCCCTTTCGCTGGCCGTGGCTACGCTCGAGACCGCCGGCTACCGCGTGACGCTGGTGGACACGCCCGGCTACGCCGACTTCGTGGGCGAGGTCGTGGAAGGTTTTGCGGCCGTCGACGCGTCCCTGTTGGCGATGGACGCCTCCGGCGGCGTCGAGGCCGGCACCGAGACGGCCATCGCCCTGGCCCGCCGCATGGGCCGGGCCGCGCTCTTCGTGCTCACGAAGTGCGACCGAGAGAACGCCGACCCGAACCGTGCCCTGGACCGGTTGCGAGAGCAGTTCGGCACCAAGATCGCGCCGCTGCAGCTGGCGATCGGCGCCGGCGATGCGTTCAGCGGCTACGTCGATCTCGTCCACCGCACGGCGTATCGCTTCGAGAAGGGCGCACGTCAGGAGATGCCGATCCCGACCGAGCTGGAGCCCGAGGTCGCCCGGCGTCGCGACCAGCTCCTCGAGGCCGCCGCCGAGGCGGATGACGAGGTGCTGGCCAAGTACCTCGAGGGCGAGGACGTCAGCGACGCGGAGCTTGACGCGTGCCTCCACAAGGGGGTGCGCGAGAGCATCCTGGCACCGGTCGTGGTCTGCAGCGCCGAGCGGCACATCGGCATCGACGGCGTGCTCGACGCGATCATCCGCTACCTGCCCTCCCCCGACGAGGAGGCGCCCGTCACCGCCCTGGACAAGGGAGGCGACGATATCCTCATGGCCGCAGACCGCGACGGCGCGCTGCTCGTGCGCGTCTTCAAGACGACCGCCGACCCGTTCGTCGGCCGGCTCACCTACCTGCGCGTGCTGTCCGGCGTCCTGAAGAACAACGACCACGCCTGGAATCCTGCGCGCGGGGAGGATGAGCGCATCGGCCAGCTCCTGCTCCTCCACGGCAAGGAGCAGGAGGCTGTCGGCGAGATCGGCGCCGGGGAGATCGGCGCCGTGGCCAAACTCGTGTATACGAAGACCGGGGACTCGCTCTCGAGCCGCGAGCGCCCGCTGCGCCTCCCGCCCCTCGAGTTCCCCGGGCCGACGCTGCCGGTGGCCATCGAGCCGCAGACGAAGGCCGACCTCGACAAGCTGGGCACCGCGCTGGCACGGCTGCTCGAGGAGGAGCCCACGATCCGCCTCGAACGGCCCGTCGAGACCGGCGAGCAGGTGCTCTACGCGCAGGGCGAGAACCAGATCGCCGTCATCGGCGAACGCCTGAAGCGCAAGTTCGGGGCGGCCGTGGTGACCCGGCAGCCGCACATCCCCTACCGCGAGACGATCCGAAGCCGTTCCAGGGTCGAAGGCCGCTACAAGAAACAGACCGGCGGGCACGGCATGTTCGGGCACGTCTGGCTGGAGATCGAGCCGAATAACGGCGGCGGTGTCGAGTTCGTCGAGAAGGTCGTCGGCGGCTCCGTGCCCAGGGGCTTCTTCCCCGGCGTGGAGAAGGGCGTGCGCGAGGTCGCCGCCGAGGGCGCGCTGGCCGGCTACCCGGTCATCGACTTCAAGGCCACACTCGTGGACGGCTCGTTCCACACCGTCGACTCCAACGAGCTCTCCTTCAAGATCGCCGCCTCGATGGCCACCAAGAAAGGTATCCAGGATTCGAACCCGGTGCTCCTCGAGCCGATCATGGACGTCGTGGTGCGCGTGCCCGAGCAGTACATGGGCGACGTGAACCGCGACCTCAACACGCGGCGGGGCCGCGTCCTCGGTCTCGACAGCGAGGACGGGATGCAGGTCGTGCGTGCACAGGTGCCGATGGCCGAGCTGCCGACGTACGCGACCGAGCTGCGCTCGCTCACCCACGGCCGCGGCTCCTTCAGCGCCGAGCTGGCGACCTACGAGGAGGTGCCGGCGCACATCGCGCAGAAGGTCATCGACCTGCACCGCAAGGAACTCGAGGCTGCCGGCCACTAGGACCGGTGCCGCTCACCCCGCCGTGGCGGTCAGGGCCATCGCGAGATCCAGGCGCCCCTCGTAGAGGGCGCGTCCCAGGATCGCCCCGTCGCAGCCCGCATCCGCGAGCCGACGCAGGTCGTCGATCGTCGTCACACCGCCCGACGCGATGAGGGTGGCCTCCGGGGCGGCCGATCGGAAACCCCGGTACAGGTCGAGGTCGGGCCCGCCGAGGAGCCCGTCGCGCTCGATGGCGGTGACGGCCAGGACACGCAGGCCCGCGGCGATGAGGTCGCCCAGCACCTCGAGCGCCGGTCGGCCCGCGGCCCCCTGCCGCCAGGCCTCGCCAACGACGCTCCCGGCGCGCACGTCGAGGGCGGCGACGATGCGCTCGACACCGTGGCCGGCGACGAGCCGGGATGCGAACCCCGGATCACGCAGGAGCGCCGTGCCCAGCACGACGCGATCCGCGCCTGCCGCGAGCGCCGCCTCCACACTCGCGGCGTCCCGCAGGCCGCCGGCGACCTGACAGGGCACGCCGGCCCCCGCGATCACCCGCGCCACCAGGTCCGCCTGGACGGGACGGCCCTCACGCGCGCCGTCGAGGTCGACGATGTGCAGGCGGGTCGCCCCCTCCCCCACCCACCGCCGGGCGATCAGCAGCGCGTCGTCGCCATACGTGGTCTCGCGCGCGAAATCGCCCGCCACGAGCCGCACGACGCGGCCTCCGCGCAGGTCGATGGCGGGGATCAGCTCCACGGGTTGACGGGCCGTGCAGTCATCTGATAGCGTTGTACCATGCTACAACGATACCATGACTGCACGTCCTTCCGGTCGAGGCGCCCCTGATGCGCGAGTTCGAGGACTGGCGGACCCCGGCCACGGGGGATCTCCTGGACGCGATCCTGGCCCTCCCCGACCGAGACGAGGCCGAACGGTTCCTGCGCGACCTGTGCACGCTGCGTGAGATCCACGACCTGGCGCAGCGCTGGCAGGTCGTCCGGCTGCTCCAGGAAGGGCTCCATTACGCCGAGATCTCGGGTCGCACCGGCGCGAGCACGGCGACGATCACCCGCATCGCCTCCTGGCTCCACCACGGGACCGGCGGCTACAGGGCCGCCCTGGCGCGGACGAAGGGCCGGGCGGCCACGGCGACCGGTCGATGACACCGGATCGCCTGCGCCTGGCCGTCCCCAACAAGGGCCGGCTGCTCGAGCCGACCCTGCGCCTCCTGCGCGACGCCGGGCTCGAGTTCGAGGACCAGTCGCGCGCGCTCGTCAGTCACGCCGAGAACGTGCCGCTCGACATCCTGCACGTTCGTACCGAGGACATCGTCGAGCTGGTGGGCGACGGCGTCGCCGACCTCGGCATCACCGGTACGAATCTGCTGGCGGAGGCCGACGTCCAGCTTCCCGTGCGCCTGGAGCTGGGCTACGGCCGTTGTCGTCTCGAAGCCGCAGTCCCGGTTGACGATGAGGCGGTCTCATTCGAGCAGCTCGCCGGCCGGCGCCTGGCCACGAGCCACCCTGCGACGACGCGACGCTTCTTCGGCGAGCGCGGCATCGACGTCGCCATCGTGCCGCTCAGTGGTTCCGTCGAGGTGGCGCCCCGTCTGGGCCTGGCCGAGGGGATCGTCGACCTCGTCTCCACGGGCTCGACACTGATCATGAACGGGCTGCGCTCGGTCGGCTGTCTGCTCGAGAGCCAGGCCGTGCTGGTCGGCCGGCCCTCGGCCGTGGCGCGACGCGACGCCACGGTCGACGAGGTCGTGACGGTGCTCGGCGCGGTCGTCGCCGGCCGGCGCCGGAAGTACCTGATGATGAACGCACCGCGCCGAGCGCTCAGCGCCATCGAGGCGATCCTGCCCGGGCTCGCATCGCCGAGCGTCATCCCGCTCGCCCACGACGACATGGTCGCCGTCCACGCCGTGGTCGAGGACGCGGACGTATGGCGCATGCTCCCGCCGCTGCGCGCGGCCGGGGCGTCGGGCATCCTCGTGGTGCCCATCGAGAAGCTCGTCCCGTGAGCGTCGCCTTCGCGCGCCTCCGCCGCGTCCGCCTGGCCGACTGCTCCGTGACCGAGCGCGCCGCGCTCGTCGAGCGCAGCGCGAGCGCCTCGTCGGACGTGCGGGAGGGCGCCCGTGCGATCGTCGACGAGGTTCGGCGCGGCGGGGACGCCGCCCTGCGCGCGGCGAACGCCCGGTTCGGCGGTGGGCTTGCCCCCAGCGCCGGCGTGCCGGCACCGCTGCGCGTCTCCGCCACGGAGCTGGCCGCCGCCCGGGATGCCCTGCCCGATGTTCTGCGGGACGCCCTGCTCGCGATGGCCCGCAACATCGAGGCCTTCCACGCCGTCCAGGTGCCGCCACGCGAGCAATGGGTCCAGGTCGCCCCGGGCATCCGGGTCGGGCGCGCCTGGCGAGCGCTCGACCGCGTCGGCGCCTACGTCCCCGGTGGCGAAGCCTCCTACCCCTCGTCACTCCTCATGAGCGCCATCCCGGCTCGCCTGGCGGGTGTCCGGGAGCTGGTCGTGGCCAGCCCCGCCGGGCGCGACGGACGCGTCTCAACGGCGCTCCTCGGCGCCGCGGGGCTCATGGGCGTCGACGAGTTCTACGCCATGGGCGGAGCCCAGGCCATCGGCGCCCTGGCCCACGGCACGGAGAGCATCGGGCCTGTGGACCGCATCGTCGGTCCGGGCAACGCCTGGGTGACGGCGGCCAAGCTGGAGGTCCTGGGCACAACCTCGATCGACTTCCCCGCCGGTCCGTCCGAGGTGATGGTCCTTGCCGACGGGACCGCCGAGCCGGCCCACGTCGCCGCCGACCTGCTCAGCCAGGCTGAGCACGGGCCCGATTCGGCTGCCGTCCTCGTGACCACCTCGCCCGTCCTCGCCGACGCCGTCGAGGCCGAGGTCGCCCGCCAGCTGCCGGCCCTGCCTCGCCAGGCGTTCCTGCAGGCCTCACTGGCCTCGGCCGGCCTCGTAGTGGAGGCAGCCGACCTCGACGAAGCGCTCGACTTCGTCAACGCCTACGCACCGGAGCACCTGTCGATCGTCGTGGCCCGCGATGATCGGGCGTTCGCGGCGGTCCGGCACGCGGGCTCCGTCTTCCTCGGTGCCTGGGCGCCCGAGTCGGCCGGGGACTATGCGACGGGATCGAACCATGTCCTGCCCACCGGCCGCCTGGCGCGCGCCTACGGTGCGCTCGGCGTGGAGTCCTTCGGCAAGTGGGTCCAGGTGCAGCGGGTGACGCGCGAGGGCTTGGCCGCCATCCGGCACACGGTCGCGGTCGTGGCGGAAGCGGAGGGCCTGACCGCCCACCGCCGCGCCGTGGACATCCGCTTCGAGATGGGAGACGCCGCGCCATGACCGATGCCGCCCGCCGCACCGGTACCACCCAGGTCTACACCTGGGAACCCTCCAACCAGGCCATCGCCGCGCGGTACGGCGTGCGCCCCGAGGATGTCGTGCGCTTCGACACGAACACCTCGCCGGCCGAGCCGGCCGGGCTGGCCGGCGCGCTCGCGGGGCCGTTCGACCCGAGCCTCAACGAGTACCCCGACAGCGAGTACGCGGAGCTCACCGCGGCGGCCGCCGCGTACACGGGCGTCGACCCGGGCGAGATCGTCGTCGGCGCCGGCGCCGACGAGGTCCTCGACATCATCGCCAAGACCTTCCTGCCGGCCGCCGGCGCGGCGATCGTGCCCATCCCGACCTACGGCATGTACGGTGTCCTGACATCGCAGCGTGCCGCCCGGGCGATCGCGGTCCCCCGGCGCGGGACAGACGGCGCCTTCGGGCTCGACCTGGATCGCCTCCTCCCCCTCCTGGCCGAGGCGCAGGTCGTGTGGCTCGCGGTGCCCAACAACCCGACCGGCGCGGATGAGCCGGAGGCCAACCTGCTGGCGCTCCTCGACGCCGCCGCGGCGCTCGGGCCCCAGGCACCGGCGATCGTCGTGGACGAGGCCTACCACGAGTTCACCGGACGGACGGCCATCCCGCTGCGCGACCGCTATCCGCATCTCATCGTCGTGCGCACGCTCTCCAAGGCCTTCGCCCTGCCCGGCATCCGCATCGGCTATGCCGTGGCCGCCCGCGCGACGATCGCGCGCCTCGAACGCGTCCGGCCGCCGGGCAGCGTCTCCACGGTCTCGGCGACCATCGGCGCGGCGGCGCTGCGAGCGCCGGCGACCGCCGTCGAGAATGTGCGGCGGCTGGTCGAGGAACGGAGCCGCTTCGCCGCCGCGCTCACCGCCGCCGGGTGGACGCCGCATCCCTCGGTCACGAACTTCCTCCTCGTGCGCATCGGCAGCCACGAGCAGGCCGAGGAAGCCGCCGAGCGGCTGCTGCACCGCGGCCTGGTGCCGCGCACGTTCGGGCCGGCCAACCCGCTGCGCGGCCACCTGCGCCTGACCGTGCGGTCCACGGTCGAGAACATGCGGCTCATCGAGGCCATCGGCGCATGAGCGGCACGATCGGTCGAGCGCGCACGGCCGAGGTCCGCCGCACCACGCGGGAGACCGACGTGACCGTGCGCCTCGACCTCGACGGCATCGGCACGGCCGACGTGCGCACCGGCGTGGGCCTCTACGACCACCTGTGGACCTCGTTCGCCCACCACGCCCTGGTGGACCTCGCCGTGGCCGCGACCGGCGACCTCGAGGTGGACGAGCACCACACGGTCGAGGACGTCGCCCTCGTCGTGGGCAGTGCCCTCTCGCAGGCGCTCGGCGACCGCTCCGGTATCCGCCGCTTCGGCGACGCGTCCGTGCCCATGGACGAGGCGTTCGCGAGCGCCGTCGTGGACTGCTCCGGGCGGCCGTACGCCGTGCTCGACCTGGCCTTCCGCGGCGAGCGGATCGGCGCCCTCTCGACGCAGCTCATCGAGCACGCCCTCGAGGCGTTCGCGCGCTCGGCCGGCCTGACGCTCCACCTCCGCGCCGCCGGCCGCAACGACCACCACGTCGCCGAGGCCGCCTTCAAGGCGCTCGCGCTCGCCGTGCGCGAGGCCACCGAGTCCGATCCGCGGCGCAGCGGCATCGCCTCCACGAAGGGGACCCTCGACCCGGGGTCCGCCACGTGACCCCGGTGCGCGCGGCGGTCGTCGATCACGGCGCCGGCAACCTCGTCAGCGTGCGCGCCGCGCTCGAGGCGGCCGGAGCCGTCGTCACCATCGCCAGCCGGCCCTCCGGCCTGGCCGGCGTGTCGCTCATCGTGGTCCCGGGCGTCGGCGCCAGCCGGCCGGCCATGGCGCGGCTGCGCCGGAGCGGGCTCGACGACGCGATCCGCGCGTCGCTCGACGACGGCGCCTGGTACCTCGGCATCTGCCTCGGCCTGCAACTCCTCTTCGAGCGCTCCGAGGAGGACGGTGCGGAACTGCTCGGCCTGCTCGGCGGCACGGTGCGCCCCATCGTCGGCGCGCCGCGGCTGCCACACATCGGCTGGAACGCCATCGAGCGTCGCCGCCGCCACTCCCTCCTCGAGGGCATCCCCGATGGAGCCGCCGCCTACTTCGTCCACTCCTTCGTGGGCGTCCCCGACGACCCGTCGGTGGTCCTCGCCCAGACCGAGCACGGGGGGCGCTTCCCGAGCGTCGTCGCGTCGGGCCGGCTGCTCGGCACGCAGTTCCACCCGGAGCGTTCCGGGAGCCGCGGGCTGCGCCTGCTCGCCAACGCCGTGGCCCTCGCGGGCGCCTGAGCGATGCTGCTCCGTCGCGTCATCCCCTGCCTCGACGTGGCCGGCGGCCGCGTCGTGAAGGGCACGCGCTTCGTGGACTTGCGGGATGCGGGGGATCCGGCCGAGCTGGCGGCCCGCTATGCTGCGGCCGGTGCCGACGAGATCGTCCTCCTCGACATCACCGCCGCGCCGGAGGGCCGCGCGACGCTGCTGGAGCTGGTCGAGCGGACCGCGCGGCGGCTGTTCGTGCCCCTCACCGTGGGCGGCGGCGTGCGCTCCACGGCGGGCATGCGAGCGGTGCTCCGCGCCGGCGCCGACAAAGTGGCCGTGAACACGGCCGCCATCGCCGACCCGGGACTCATCCGTCGCTGCGCGCGCGTCTTCGGGCGGCAGTGCGTCGTCGTCGCCGTTGACGTGCGGGCCGTGTCGGCGGACGGCGGCTGGGAGGTGCTTGCCCGCGGCGGCCGGGACGCGACAGGCCTGGATGCCGTGGCCTGGGTTCGCCGCGCCGCCGGGCTGGGGGCCGGTGAGATCCTCCTCACGTCGATCGACCGCGACGGCACGCGCTCGGGGTTCGACCTGGACCTGCTGCGCGCCGTGACGGCGGTCGTGGATGTGCCGCTCATCGCGTCGGGCGGTGCGGGCACGCCCGCCGACATGGTGGCGGCCATCGTCGAGGGCGGCGCCGACGCCGTCCTCGCCGCGTCGGTCTTCCATCGCGGCATCCACTCGATCGCCTCGGTCAAGGCCGCCCTGGCGGCCGCGGGCGTGCCGGTGCGGCCCGTGGAGGAGGCCGCCTGATGGCCGCCGCCCGAGTCGTCCCCCGCTGGGGCGCGGATGGGCTCGTCCCGGGCATCGTGCAGGACGCCGCCGATGGTCGGGTGCTGATGCTCGGCTGGCTCGACGCGGAGGCTCTCGCCGCGACGCTGGACAGCGGCCAGGTCCACTTCCACTCCCGCTCCCGCGACCGGCTGTGGCGGAAGGGCGAGGAGAGCGGCAACGTTCTGCGGCTCGTCGGGCTCGCCCTCGACTGCGACGGCGACGCGCTCCTGCTGACGGTGGAGCCGGCCGGCCCCGCCTGCCACACGGGCGATCGCTCCTGCTTCGATGCCGGGCTCGCCCACGGGCGCACGGCGTTCGCCGCCGGGACGCCGCAGGGCTTCGGCTGGCTCGAGACCCTCTGGGCGACCATCGGCGATCGAGCCGAGCGGATGCCCCCGGACTCCTACACGACGAGCCTGCTGCGCGGCGGCGTGGACGCCGTGGCGCGCAAGGTCGCCGAGGAGGCGGTCGAGGTCGTCATCGCGGCCAAGGACGACGCTCATGCGGAGGCGGCCGATGCAGATCGCCCCTGGGCCAGTGCAGCGCTGGCCGGCGAGGTTGCCGACCTGCTGTACCACGCGCTGGTGCTGTGCGCCCAGCGGGGCCTCTCCCCGAGCGCAGTGCTCAACGTCCTCCGCGGCCGCCACGTGGCCTGAGCTCAGCGCCGGACGCGCCCGATGGCCAACCGCTTCTTCCCGGCACGCACCACGAGCCACTCCCCGGCGATCGGGGTCACGGCCTCATCCGTGGCCGTCACGCGCCGCTCGTTGAGGGAGAGCCCGCCCTGGGCGATGGCACGCCGTACCTCGCCGCTCGAGGCGTAGAGGCCCGACGCGAGCGCCACGGCCAGCGCCCCGGCGCGCAGGGCCTCGTCGCCGATCTCGAAGCCCCCGAGCGCGGCGTGAAGGTCGGCCAGCACCGCCGGGTCCTCGATGGGCCCGCCGCCGCCAAAGGCTGCTTCGGCCACGTGCACCTGGCGCTGCGCCTCGTCGTTGCCGTGGACGCGCGCGGTCAGGTCGAACGCAAATGCGCGCTGGCCCGGGCGGCGTTCCGGGTGGGCGGCCTGCTCGGCCTCGAGCGCTTCGACCTCCTCGCGCCCGAGCAGCGTCAGCCAGCGCAGCAGCGTGCTCACCATCGCGTCCGGCTGGTTGAGCAAGTACTGGTAGAAGTCGTACGGCCGCGTCAGCTCCGGGTCGAGGAAGACGGCGCCCTGCTCGGTCTTGCCCATCTTCTCGCCGCCCGGCGCGATCAGCAGCGGGCTGCACAGCGCGTACGCGGCTGGCTCCTCCCCCTCTTCACGCCCCTCGACGCGCCGGATCAGCTCCAGGCCGGCAGTGATGTTGCCCCACTGGTCGGCGCCGCCCATCTGCATCTCCACCCCGTGCTCACGGAAGAGGTGCAGGAAGTCGGCCGCCTGCAGGGTCATGTAGCTGAACTCGGTGAAGGAGAGTCCCGCCGCCATGCGCTGCTGGACGGATTCCTTGGACAACATGTAGGCGACGGTGAAATGCTTCCCGATGTCGCGCAGGAACTCGAGCAGCGACCATCGGCCCAACCAGGCGCGGTTGTCGAGCATGACCGCCCCGGCGGAGCCGGCGGAGAAGTCGAGGAAGCGCCCCAGCTGGGTGCGGAACCGCGCCCCGTTCGCGTCGAGCGTCGCATCGTCGAGGAGGTTCCGCTCGGCGCTCTTGCCCGTCGGGTCGCCGATCATGCCGGTGCCTCCACCGATCAGGGCGACCGGCCGCCCTCCGGCCCGCTGGAGGTGCGTGAGCAGGAAGACCTGCACGAGATGCCCGACGTGCAGTGAGGGCCCGGTCGGGTCGAAGCCGACGTAGGCGCTGATCGGTCCGCGCGCGAGGCGGGTCTCGAGACCGGCCGTGCGGTCCTGGATCAGGCCGCGCCAGCCGAGCTCCTCGATGAACCGGCGGGAGTCGAGGGGGGCGGGCATCGGCGGGCGAGCGGACCTCGGTGCAGCGGCCTGGGCGGAACGACGCGATCCCGTCGCGCGTCACTACCGAGCGCGGGTCGCCGGCGCCCATGAGAACGGAACAGCCGGGTGAGTATGGTAGAGTCCCGGGCCGTATGCAAACCAGCCTCGCGCGCCGCAACGCGCGTCGCCGCAACGGCTCGTGCCGCCGCTGTCATTCTCCCTCTGTTCCTCTTCGTCACCTTCGTCGCGGTCGCCGGCGTGGCCTTCGTGGGGGCCGTTTCGGCCTATGCGTTCTACAGCCGGGATCTGCCCGACGCCACGGACCTCGAGAAGATCGTCTTCAACGAGCAGTCGATCATCTACGACCGCACCGGCATCGTGGAGCTGGCGCGCTTCGGCGACCAGCGGCGCGAGACGGTCACCTTCGACGAGATCCCGCCCGTCCTGCTCGACGCCACGACGGCGGTCGAAGACCGGTCCTTTTGGACCAACACCGGCTTCGACCCGGTGGGCATCGCCGCCGCGGCCGTCGCCACCCTGAGGGGCGACCCTCGCGGCGGGTCGACGATCACCCAGCAGCTCGTGCGCCAGCGGCTCCTCGACGCGACGCTGGTGCAGGACCCGGCGCGCACGGTCGAGCGGAAGATCAAGGAGATCATCCAGTCGGTGCGCGTCACGCAGGCCTACCCCGGCCTCGAGGGCAAACAGCGCATCATCACCGCGTACCTGAACCAGAACTTCTACGGCAACAACGATTACGGCATCAAGGCAGCCGCGAAGGACTACTTCGCCGTGGCCGACCTCAAGGACCTGACGCTGGTCCAGGCGGCCGTCCTGGCCGCCATCCCCAAGTCGCCCACGAGCTTCGACCTCGTCCGCAACGCCGTCGCCCAGGAGGACGGGACGCTCATCGTGCCGGCCGACACGGACATCGCCAGGCGCCGCAACCTCGTGCTCGACCTCATGGAGGAGGGGCGCACGCCGATCAGCGACGAACGCGGCATCCGCTACTCCGCCGCCGACTTCGACGAGGCCCGGGCGTCGCCGATCATCCTCGCCCCGCGTGCCGTGCCCACCTGGAAGGCGCCGCACTTCGTGTGGCAGGTGCGCGAGCAGCTGACGTCGGTCCTCTGCGATCCCGGGGCCGGGACCTGCCCGGCCCTCGAGCACGGCGGCCTCAAGATCATCACCACCCTCGACTGGCGCCTCCAGGTGCTCGGCGAGCGTTGGGTCAGGGCCGCCGCCATCCTGCCCCACGCCAAGGATCCCGAGGCCTACGCGGCGAAGATCGGCGTCAAGTACCAGTCCTGGATGGCCAAACTGCGGACCAAGAACGTCTTCAACGGTGCGCTGGTCGCGATGGACTACGAGACCGGCGAGATCGTCGCCTACGTCGGATCGGCCGACTACTACGCGACCAAGGCCACGAAAGAGTTCCAGCCGCAGTTCGACGTCCTCGCCGACGGCTGGCGCCAGCCGGGCTCGGCCTTCAAGCCGTTCAACTACGTGACGGGCATCGACGATCGCACGATCACCGCGGCGACGATGCTCATGGACGTCACGACGAACTTCGCCGCCAGCGGCAAGGAGTACGTGCCCACCGACTTCGACAACCTCGAGCGCGGTCCGGTCCGCGTCCGCAGCGCCCTGCAGTTCTCGCTCAACATCCCCTCCATCAAGACCCTCGCCTACAACGGCATCGACCACGTCTTCGAGGCGTCCAAGAAGATGGGCCTGCGCTTCCAGCGTGAGCGCACCGATGCCGGACTCTCGATGGCCATCGGGACGGTCGAGACGCATCCCGTGGATCTCGTGACCGGCTACGCGACGATCGCCAACGGCGGTCGGTACATCGGCCACACGGCGATCCTGCGGGTGCTCGACGCGCAGGGGAAGGACGTCGTCTCGCCCTACACCCCCCCGGCCGGGGAGCAGAGCGTCAGCCCGCAGGCGGCCTACATCATGACTGACATCCTCGAGGGGAACACCGACCCGAAGATCAACCCCTTCTGGGGCAAGTTCAACATCCTCGACAAGGACGGGAAGCGGCGGCCGGCGGCCCTCAAGACCGGTACCAACAACGACGCCAAGGACCTCAACGCTTACGGCTACATCGCGCCGCCCACGGCCGAGGGGCGCAAGCGCGGCGAGTACGCCCTCGCGGTGGGCGCCTGGAACGGCAACAGCGACAACACCGAGGTGAGTACGCCGCGCAATCCGGTCTTCTCGCTCGACGTGCCGGCGCCCGTGTGGCAGGGCTTCCTGGTGCAGGCGACCAAGCAGTGGGAGATCCGCGATTTCGTGCGGCCCACGGGCATCACCGAGGCGACCGTGGATGCCTTCACCGGCATGGCGCCGGGCGCGTTCACGACCAGCACGATCGAGGAGCTGTTCATCGAGGGCACCGAGCCGCGCATCCCCGACGACACGAAGTTCGCCCTCCAGATCGAGGAGGAGTCCGGGCTGCTGTGGGCCGAGGGCTGCAGCGGCACGCCGGTCACCCGCGGCTTCCTGGACCTGTCTCGCGTGGAGTCGGCCTTCCCGCTCTGGCAGGAAGCGAACCGGGGCTGGATCGAGCGCGCGAAGCAGGGCCCCGGCGTCCGTGGCGGTCCCAAGGGCACCCGTACGACCTACTTCTACAATCTCGGCTACCACCCCTACGGCTCCACGTGGGGCGCCCCGTTCCCGCCCACAGAGACCTGTGTTCCTGCCCCCTCCCCGCTCCCGCCCGACACGCCGTTCCCGCCCGACACGCCGTTCCCGCCCGACACGCCGTTCCCGCCCGACACGCCGCTCCCGACCGACGCGCCACAAGCGAAGCACACGCCGAAGCCGAGGCCCACCGCGATCCCCGCACCGACGCCCGCCCCGACCTGATCGGGGGCTCGCCTGCGGGGACGCCTAGAGCAGGACGATGCTGGCGCCGTCGCCGCCCTCGCCGCGCTCACCCGGCCGCCACTCCTTCACCAGCGGGTGCCCCGACAGGAGTGCGCGGACCGCGTCGCGCAGCGCGCCCGAGCCATGGCCGTGCACGATCGTCAGGCGCACGGCGCCGGCGACCGCGGCCTGGTCCAGATAGCGGTCGAGGGTCTCGAGCGCCTCGTCCACCCGCGCCCCTCGCAGGTCGAGCGTGGCCTGGACGCCACGCGGCGGTGCCTCCCGCGTCGGGCGCGCGGCCCCCAGAGCACCCCGCCGGCCGGATCGTGGCTCGGCGGCGACGACCACTCCGTCGGCGCGCGCCGGCGTCGCCGCGCCGGTCGGTGCCACGAGGTCCGCCACCTCCACGGCGACGCGCATCCCGCCGGCCTCGAGCGTCGCCCGGCGGCCGTCCTTCTCGATCACGGCGATCCGGCCCTCCCACCCACCGCTCCCGCTGCGTGCGTGCATGCCGACACGCCAGGCCGGGGCCACCGCCTGCGCGGCCGATTCGGGGCGTGAGCGGGCTCGTCGCGGGGCGGGGATGGCCGCCAGGCGTCGGTCCAGCGCCGCGTCGAGGGCATCGAGCCGCTCCACGGTGAGCGCGCCGCGCTCGAGTGCAGCCCGGGTGACGCGGATCTCCTCACGCACGGCGGCCAGCGCCCGATCCGCCTCTTCGCGGGCGCTCATGAAGGCGTCGTCGCGCTCGCGGCGCGCTCGCGCCCGCTCGATCTCGGCGGCCTGTTGCGCCTCGCGCGCCCGGGCCTCGGCCAGACGGGCACGCTCGGTGGCAGCGTCGGCCGCTTCCCCCGCCTCGCGGATGCTGGCCAGCGTCGCCTCGAACTCGACCTGCGCCCGCGAGAGGCGCGAGCGGGCGTCGGCGACGAGGTCAGCCTGCAGTCCCAACCGCTCGGCGATGGCGAAGGCCTGGCTGGTGCCCGGCAGCCCGATCGTGAGACGGTATGTCGGGCTGAGCGTCTCGAGGTCGAACTCGACCGCGGCGTTGCGCGCCGCCGGGGTGTTGTGCGCGTACGTCTTCAGCTCCGCGTAATGGGTCGTGGCGGCCACGAGCGCCCCGGCGCGGATGAAGTGATCGAGCAGCGACTGGGCCAGTGCCGAACCCTCGGTCGGGTCGGTACCGGCGCCCAGCTCATCGAGGAGTACCAGGCAGCCCAGCCCGGCCGAGGCGACGATGCGCACGATCGAGCGCAGGTGCCCGGAGAAGGTGGACAGGGACTGCGCCACCGACTGCTCGTCGCCGATGTCGGCGAAGATGTCACGGAAGACGGGTAGCCGGCTACCGGTCGCGGCGGGCACGTGGAGCCCCGCCTGGTGCATGAGGGCCAGCAGGCCGAGCGTGCGCAGCGCGACCGTCTTGCCGCCCGTGTTGGGCCCGGTGATGACGAGCGCGGTGTAGTCGCCGCCGAGCCGGACGTCGATGGGTACCACGCGCCCCGTCAACCCGGGATGACGGGCCCCGAGGAGTTCGACCTCGGGGACGGTCGCCGTCTCCGCGCGCACGCCGTCGAGCTCGCCGGCCAGGCGCGCCTTGGCCGACCAGAAGTCGAAGTCGGCAAGCGCGCCGAGGGTCGCGCGGAGCGCCGCGGCCTGCGCGCCCACCAGCGCCGAGAGCTCGTCGAGGACCCGCTCCTCCTCGACCTGCACCGCCAACTGGGCTTCGCGCCAGGCGTTGCCCAGCTCCACCACGGCGAGCGGCTCGATGAACAGGGTCTGGCCGCTGCCCGACTGGTCGCGCACGATGCCCTTCACCCGGCCCTTCGCCTCGGCGCGCACGGGGATGACGTAGCGGCCGTCGCGCAGCGTGACGATCGGCTCCTGCAGGGCGCCGGAGAACTCCGCGCCGTGGACCATCTGCTCGAGGCGTGAGCGCAACCGCTCGTAGGCGACGCGCACCGCGCGACGCAGCCCGCCCAGCGCCGGCGAGGCCGAGTCGAGCATCTCGCCCGCCGGATCGAAGCTCGTCTCCAGGCGCAGCCGCAGGTTCGGCAGCGGCTGGATGCGCCGGCCGAGCTCGCGCAGCAGCGGTCGCCGCTCGTCGCCCAGCGCGTCGGCGAGGCGCGTCGCCGCCTCGAGCGTGACCATCACGTCCACCAGCTGCGCCGCCTCGAGCCGCCCGGCCCGGGCAGCCCGCTCGATGGCCGGCCCGATGTCGCGCGCGCCACCGATGCCCACGCCGGGCCGCTCCGCGAGGAGTCCGCGGGCCTGGTCCGTCTCATCGAGGCCCCGCCCCACGATGACCGGCTCCGGGCTCGGGCTCAGCGCATCGGCAAGCCGGCGGCTGGGCCCGAAGCTCGTGTTCGCCGCCAGCCGCTCGCGGACCTGTGGGAATTCCAGCAGCGCCTGGGACTTGGTGTCCACTCAGCCGCTCCGCGGAAAGGGGCGCGACAGCGAGGCGTGATCGCGCACGCCGAAGCGCCAGGGCCGGTCGGACCAGCCGGCGCCGGCATAGGCGACGCCGACACGCGCGGCAGCCGCCACACCGTCGGCCAGCAGCGCCTCCCGCATGCCCGCCGCCGGCGCCGCCAGCCAGAGCGGCCCGGGAGCCGTGAGGTCGGTGCCGTCGAGCTCGAGGCCGATGCCGAAGGCCGCCCCGACGTTGCCCGGGCCCGCCGCCAGCCGTGCCCGCGGCGGTGCTGTCCGAGCGGGGGGCGTCCGGCGGACAGCCAGGGCCACGATGCCCTCGAGCGGAGCCACCGCCCGCACCAGCACGGCGCCCACCCCACCGTCAGCGGCGCCCACGACGTTCAGGCATGTGTGCAGTCCGTACACGCGGTAGACGTAGGCGTGGCCCGGCGGCCCGAACATCGCCGCGTTCCGCCGGGTCGGCCCGGCGCGGGCGTGGCTGGCGCGATCCGCGGGACCGCCGTATGCCTCCGTCTCGACGATCACGCCGACGCTCGCGGTGCCGTCCTCCCAGCGCCGCACGAGGCGCACGCCGAGGAGGGCCACCGCCAGCTCGATGGTCGGGCGCGTGAAGAAGGACCGCGGCAGCGGAGAGAGGCCGGTCCTCGACTCGTGCATCCCGGTCGCGCGCCCGTCGGGCCGCGCATCGGCGGGGCTCAGCCGAGGACGAGCTGTCGGATCTCGCCCGGGATGAACGGGGCGAGCACCGCCAGGACGAACGGCACGATCGTGTCCCGGACCCAGCCGCCGACGACCGAATCGACGAGGGCGGTGTGCAGTCCCGTGACCCAGGAGACGTCGACGATCCCCTGGAGTGGGCGCCCGGCGTAGAAGGTGTCGAGGCCGATGATCGCACCGGCGACCAGGAGCAGGGCGACGGCCAGCATGAGGAACCCGCCCAGGACTTCGTCGAGGATCGGCCAGCGGCCGAGCAGCGGGGCGCGCTTGGTGAAGACGGCGACGGCAATGCTGGCCAGCACGAGGGCGACCGTGAAAGCGATGCCGAAGGCCAGCATCTCGCTGTACCCGGTCTCGAACTGCGTCCAGTAGCCCGACAGCCAGGTGCCCAGGGGCTGCCACAGGTTCGCCGCCAGGACGAAGGCGAAGGCCCACGTGCCGAACACCATCAGGCCGCGCGTCACGCCCTGGAAGAAGCCGAAGACGAACGCCGCGGCGAAGAACAGCAGGAGGAGGATGTCCGCTGCGGTCATGCTCTGGACGAGACCGACGATGTCCATGACGACTCCGTGTTCGGGGACTCGGTGGCCTAGCGTAGCAGCGCGTCATCCCCACGGGCAACAGACCCGGACCGGCCCTCAGGACCGCAGACGCGCCCCGAGACGTTCGCCCAGGGCGGTCACGACGCCGGCGACGATGGCCTCGATCTCGGCGTCGGTGAGCGTCCGGCCGGCCTGCAGGCGCAGCCGATAGGCGAGGCTCGACTCCTCCGCCCCCAGCGGCGCGCCCCGGTAGCGATCGAAGAGCCGGACGTCGCGCAGCATCGGCCCGGCCGCGTCGCGGATGACCGCCTCGACCGCGCCGGCGGGCACATCGTCGCCCACGACCACCGCCAGGTCACGCTCGACGGCCGGTACGCGAGCCAGGGGCACGAGCCGGCGCACGGCTGGCACGGCCCCCAGCAGCGCGGCTACGTCCACCGTCGCGAAGGCCGCTCGGCTCGCCCGCGCGTCGACGGCGGCCAGGAGTCGCGGATCCAGCTCGCCGGCACGCCCCACCTCGGCACCTGACGACACGAGGCGAAGGAGCGCCGTCCGACCCGGGTGCTCGACGGTGGGCAACGACGCGGTCGTCTCGGCCACGAGGCGTCCGGCGCCTGCGCGGTCCACCAGCCAGGCCAGGAGGCCCACGACATCGGCCATCTCCGCGCCGCGGGCAGCCTGGTCCCAGGCCCCGGGCACCCAGTCCCCGGCGAGCAGGATGCCGAGCACGAGCGACTCGACCGGTGCGCCGTCCCGGAAGCGATGGATCGACCCGACCTCGAACAGGGCCACGTCATGCCGGCGCTGGTGCTCGTTCTCGATCAGGACCCGCAGGAGCCCCGGCAACAGCGAGCGGCGAAGCTGCGAGTGCTCCAGGGAGACCGGGTTCGCGACGCGGATCGTGGCCGGGTCGTCGGCGGCAAGGCCGAGCCGGCCGTGGTCTTCGGGCCCGATCAGCGCATGGGTCACGACCTCGTCGAGGCCTCGACCGGCGAGCAGCTCGCGCAGGCCGTCGAGACCGCGGCGCGGGTCGGGACGGTAGCCGGGCATCGAGCTCGCCGGCCGCTCGCCGGGGATCGTCTCGTAACCGCGTACGCGGGCGACCTCCTCGATGAGGTCCGTCTCGATCGCGATGTCGCGGCGGTGACCGGGGACGATGGCCACGAGCGCCGCAGCCGCCGAGACCGCGTCGAGTGCCATCAGGTCGGAGCTTCTGGCGATGGGCACCAGGTCGCCTGCCACCGCGCCCTCGGTGGCGATCCCGACGCGCGCGAGCAGCGCCTGCTGCTCGTCAGCGGTCACGTCCACGCCGAGCAGGCGGCCGACGCGGGACGGCCGGAACGGGACCCGGCGCGGCGGCGGCTCGACGGGGTTGGTGTCCACCACGCCGCGCGCCACGCGCCCGCCGGCCCAGGCCGCGATGAGCTGCGCCGTGCGGTCCGCGCCCAGGCGGGCGAGGCGATGCTCCTGGCCCTTCTCGAAGCGCAGGCTGGCCTCGCTGCGCAGGCCGTAGCGCTGCCCGGTGCGGCGGATGCTGACCGGATCGAAGATGGCCGACTCGATGACGATGGCCGTCGTCCCCTCGCCGACCTCGCTCGCGGCGCCGCCCATGACCCCGGCGATGGCCAGCGGTCCCGTCCGGTCCGCGATGAGCAGCGTGTCGGTCGTCAGCTCGCGCACGACGTGGTCGAGCGTCTCCAGCCGCTCGCCGGCGCGGGCGTGGCGCACGATGAGGAGGCCGCCCGCAACGGCGGCGGCATCGAAGGTATGGATCGGCTTGCCCAGCTCGAGCATGACGTAGTTGCTCGCGTCCACGACGTTCGAGATGGGGCGCATCCCGGCCGCCATCAGCCGCAGCTGGACGTCGAGCGGCGAGGGGCCGATGGCCACGCCATCCATCCAGCGCCCGACGAACCGGGGACAGAGGGCCGGGTCCTCGACCTCGACGACCAGGTGGGAAGCCGCCTCGTCGCCACTCTCCGCGACGTCGATCGCGGGCCAGCGCACCATGGCGCCGGTGGCCGCGGCCACCTCGCGGGCCAGCCCCAGCAGCGACAGCGCATCGCCGCGGTTCGGCTTGACGTCCACGTCGAGCACGACATCGCCATAGACGTCCGCGAGTCGCGCTCCCAGCGGCGTGCCGGCGGGCAGGATGAGGATCCCCTCGGCGTCGGTCGTCAGGCGCAGCTCGTCGCCGGAGCAGAGCATGCCTTCGCTGACCACGCCCATCTTCGTCGTGCGCTCGATACGCCGCTCGCCGGGCAGCACCGCGCCGGGCAGGGCGACCGGGACGCGCTGTCCCGGGGCGATGTTCGTGGCGCCGCAGACGATGGACAGCACGCCGCCGCCACCGTCCACGCGGACCCTCGTCAGCGAGAGCCGGTCGGCGTTGGGATGCGGCTCCACGGCCAGCAGCTCCCCCACTACGACATCGCGCCAATCGTCGCCGCGGCGCTCGATGCCCTTGACCTCCATGCCCAGCAGCGTCAGGCGCTCGGCGAGGGCCTCCGGGCTGAGGTCGACGTCGACGTACTCGCGCAGCCACGACAGCGGGACGCGCATCAGAACTGCTCCAGGAAGCGCGCGTCGTTCTCGAGGAAGTAGCGGATGTCGTTGATGCCGTAGCGGAGCATGGCGATGCGGTCGATGCCCATGCCGAAGGCGAAGCCCTGGTAGACCTCCGGGTCGATGCCGCCGTTGCGCAGGACGACGGGGTGGACCATGCCCGCGCCGAGGATCGTCATCCAGCCGCTGCGACCGCAGGCCGGGCAGCCCCCGCCGTCGCACACGACGCACTGGATGTCGAACGCCACGGAGGGCTCGGTGAAGGGGTAGTAGCCGGGCCGGAAGCGCGTCGGGCGCCCGGCGCCGAAGAGCGCGTGGGCGAACTCGTCGAGCAGGCCACGCAGGTGGGCCATGGTCGTGCCCTCGTCCACCATGAGTCCCTCCACCTGGAAGAACTCGAAGCCGTGGCTGGCGTCGACCGCCTCGTGGCGGAAGCAGCGACCGGGCAGCAGGGCCCGGATGGGCGGCCGCGTCTGCCGCATGACGCGCATCTGGCCGGGTGAGGTATGGGTGCGCAGCAGCAACCGATCCCCGTCGTTGGTGGGCGCGTCCACGTAGAGGGTGTCCCACAGGTCGCGGGCGGGATGGTCGGCGGGGATGTTGAGCGCCTGGAAGTTCAGGCTGTCGGTCTCGACCTCGGGGCTCTCGTAGACCACGAATCCGAACTGGCCGAAGATCCGCGCGATCTCGCGAGTGGTCTCGACGAGCGGGTGCAGCGAACCGCGGCGCAGGGGGCGTCCGGGCAGCGTGACGTCGACCCGCTCGGCGGCCAGGCGGACCTCGAGCGCGATCGCGGCGAGACGGGCGCGGCGCTCCGCGATGGCCTCCTCGACGGCCTCGCGCACCTCGTTGGCGATGGCGCCGACGCGCGGCCGATCCTCGGCCGGGAGGGCCCCGATGCCGCGCAGGACCGCCGTCAGGGCTCCCTGCTTGCGACCGACGAAGGCGGTCTCGGCCGCCTCCAGCTCCTTGAGATCGTCGGCGTCGGCCACCGCCGCCAGGGCGCGCTGGCGGAGCGCCGCGAGATCGGCGCTGACCGAGGCGAGATCCACGACCGCCGGCTCAGCTCGCCGTCAGGACGGGCGGGCGACCTCGACGATGCGGGCGAAGGTCGCCGCATCGCGCACGGCGATGTCGGCCAGGACCTTGCGGTCGAGGGCGACGCCCGCGGTCTTCAGCCCGTTGATGAGCTGTCCGTACGTCGTACCGTTGAGGCGCGCCGCGGCGTTCAGCCGAACCACCCAGAGGCCGCGCATCTGGCGCTTCCGCTGCTTGCGGCCCACGTAGCTGTAGGCCATCGCGTGGAGGAGTGCCTCTCGCGCCGGCTTGATGAGCTTCGAGCGCGTGCCCTTGCGGCCTTCGGCGGCCTTGAGGAGACGCTTGTGTCGCTTGTGGGCGGCGACGCCGCGCTTGACGCGTGCCATCGGTTCGTGGTGCTCCTAGAGGTACGGCAGCAGACGCCGGATCTGCGCGGCGTGCGTGGTGTCGAGGACCGCCTTGCCGGCGTACCGGCGCGTGCGGCGTGAGGACTTCAGCTCCAGATGGTGTCCCCGCCAGGCCTTGACCCGGACGACCTTGCCGCCCCCGGTCACGCCGAAGCGCTTCTGGGTCGCCTTGTGGCTCTTCATCTTCGGCACGGTCGTCAGTCTCCTGCGGGGGGCGGGGCCGGCGGGGCCTCGTCCGGTGCCGCACCCAGCCCTGAGGCCGGTGCGACGGGTAGTGGCGGGACCGGCAGCGGGGCGCCCGCCCCGTCGTCCGTCGGCCCGGCGGCATGGCTCTTCGGTTTGTGCGTCGAGGTGATCACGAGCCACATCGACTTCCCCTCGAGAAGGGGCTGACGCTCGATGGCGCCGTGCTCGCCGACCTGCTCGGCGAACTTGAGGAGCAGATCGCGGCCCAGGTAGGCATGTGTCAACTCGCGTCCGCGGAAGCGACACGAGACCTTGATCCGGTCGCCGTCCTCCAGGAACTGGGTGGCGCGGCGGACCTTGGTATCGAAATCACCCTTGCCGATCTTCGGGCTGAGGCGGATCTCCTTGAACTCGACCGACCGCTGGTGGCGGCGGGCCTCCTTCTCACGGCGCGTCTGCTCGTATTTGTATTGGCCGTAGTCGAGCAGGCGGGTGACCGGCGGGGCGGCCATGGGAGCCACCTCGACGAGGTCGACCCCCTTCTCCTGCGCGAGCCTGAGAGCCTCGACGGTGGGCATCACCCCGAGCTGGCTCCCGTCTTCGTCCACCACCCGCACCTGCGGGACGCGGATCATCTCGTTGATGCGCAGGTCTCGACTCAGGCTCGTTCCTCTTCCGTGCGTTTGGGGGCCGGCAGGCGCGCGAACAAGGCCGACTCTCGGCGTCGGTTGCCCGCGGGACTATAGCACGGGCTTTCCGAGAGCCGCAACGCGAGCCGAAGGTGTTCGGTGCAAGCCGAACACGCTCAGTCCGGCCGCCGCGCGGCCGCCTCCTCCGCCAGCCGCTCGGCCAGCTCCTCCCAGCCCACCGCCGGCTGCTGCTCGCCGCCGCGCGTCCGCGGTGACGCCGTGCGTGCCTCGGCCTCGCGATCGCCGAACACGAGCATGTAGGGCACCTTCTGCTCCTGCGCGAGCCGGATCTTGTTCTGCATGCGGTTCGAGCTGTTGTCCACCTCCACCCGCAGGCCGCGCGCGCGGAGGACCCCGGCCAGCTCGCCGGCCGCATCGAGATGCCGGTCGGCGATGGGTACGACGACCGCCTGGACCGGCGCGCACCAGAAGGGGAACGCGCCGGCATAGTGCTCGGTGATGATGCCGATGAAACGCTCGAAGCTGCCGTAGATCGCATAGTGGATGACGACCGGCCGCTCGACCCCGCCAGCGGCGGCGCGGTACTCCAGCTCGAACCGCTGAGGCAGCTGGTAGTCGAGCTGGATGGTGGCCATCTGCCACTCCCTGCCCAACGCATCCTCGACGAAGACGTCGATCTTGGGGGCGTAGAACGCACCGCCGCCCGAATCGACCGCGTAGGCGATGCCGGCCCCGTGGAGCGCCTCGGCCAGCTTGCCCTCCGCCATCTCCCAGAACTCATCGGTGCCCAGCTTTTTCTCCGGTCGCGTGGCGAGCTTGAAGCGAGGCTCGAAGCCGAACGGGCCGTACTGACGGCGCACCAGCCGGAGCGCCAGGTTCACTTCCTCGATCACCTGGTCGTCGCGGCAGATGACGTGACTGTCATCCTGGGTCAGCTGCCGTACGCGGAACATGCCGGCCAGCGCGCCGGTTCGCTCGTTGCGGAAGAGCCAGCTGTAGTCCGCCAGCCGCATCGGCAGGTCGCGATAGGAACGCACCTGCGTCCGGAAGATCAGCATCGATTCCGGGCAGTTCATCGGCTTGAGGCCCGAGAGGTGGTCGCCGTCCTCGAAGACGAACATGTTCTCGCGGTACAGGGCCCAGTGACCGGAGGTCTCCCACAGCTCCTTGCGCACGACCGCAGGGGTGCGCACCTCCACGAAGCCGCCCTCCAGCCGCACCTGGCGTGACCAGGCCTCCAGGGCGCGCCAGAGGGCCATGCCCCGTGGGTGCCAGAAGGGGGCGGCCGGCGATTCGGCGTGGAAGCTGAACAGGTCCAGGTCGCGACCGAGCTTGCGGTGGTCGCGCTTCTTCGCCTCCTCGCGCCGCCACAGGTAGCGCTCCAGCTCCTCCTGGGTCGCCCACACCGTGCCGTAGATGCGCTGGAGCATCGGCCGCTTCTCGTCGCCGCGCCAGTAAGCACCGGCCACCGACAGCAGCCGGAAAGGGCCGATGCGCCCGGTGGAAGCCACGTGCGGACCTCGGCAGAGGTCGATGAACGGGCCGTGCTCGTAGGTCGTCACCGGCGGCATCGGCCGGCCGGCCGCCCGGGCGGCGACGCCCAGGTCGTCGAGGATCTCCACCTTGTACGGCTGACCGCGCTCGACGAAGAAGGCCCTCCCCTCCTCCGGCGGCAGCTCGTGGCGCACGAAGGCATGGTCGGCCGCGACCGACGCCGCCATGCGCGCCTCGATGGCGGCGAGGTCATCCGGCGTCAAGGCCCGCGGCAGTTCGAAGTCGTAGTAGAAGCCATCGGCGATGGCCGGACCGATGCCCAGCTTCGTGCCCGGGAAGAGGTCCATGACCGCCTCGGCCATGACGTGCGCGGCGGAGTGCCGCATGGGGTCGAGCGGGTCGCCCGCGCTCGCGTCGAGCAGCTCCTCGACCGACCCTCGCTCGGGCGCGACGAGGACCTCCTCGTCCGGCGGGGCTTGCCCCTGCGCTTCTGCCATCGTCCGACCTCCAGGAATCGAAACAGCCTCTCGTCCATCGACAGGACGAGAGGCTGTGCCTCCCGCGGTCCCACCCGCCTTCGCCGCCGGACGCGCCGGCGACGCTCTCGTGGCCGCGCTAACGGGCGGCGCCCGGGCCGGTTCACCGGCCGCTCACGGGTGGTGGCGACGTCCCGCCGCTCCGTCGGGGCTTCCAGCCTCGGCCCCGACTCTCTGGTGGATCGGCTCACTGCTGATCGTCGCGTCCCGCTCGGCGCGTTGCTTCGCGATGGTGGGCGACACTGGACTCGAACCAGTGACCTCTTGCATGTCAAGCAAGTGCTCTAACCAGCTGAGCTAGCCGCCCGCGGCTGCGGATGATACCAGAGGGTCCGTGGCGGGCTCTGTCGGCCGGGGAATCGAACGGCCCCCGCGACGAGCTGTCTCACCTGGGGAACCGGGTGACGTCGCGGAGGCCTTGGGCGCAATGGAACGCGCCGCTCCTTGCACGCAACCTTGCCGAACGGGGCCCGTCCGCGCTCGGCGGTGCGTCTGTGCAACAGCGCTGCTCACGCGTCGAAGCCGGCCTCCCGGTAGCGCTCTTCGCCGTCGAGCAGGGTCAGGCGCGGGCGCGCCAAGGCCAGCGCGCCGCCGGGGCGCACCGGCTCGTCGATGACAGCCGCGTCGAGCACGACGAGGTCGGCCGGCGACCCGGCCACGAGGCGCCCGCCAAGCTCGTCCCGCGCGGCCCGCCAGGGACCCGAGGTCGCCGCGCGGAGCGCCCGGTCCAGGGTGATGGACTCCTCGGGCGTCGAGGGCGGGACCCCGTCACCCCACTCGGCGGCCTGCCGCGTCACGGCCATCGCGATGCCCGGCCAGGGGTCCGCCGGCTCCACGGGCGCGTCGGTGCCGAATGCGAGGAGGCCGCCCGTCGCCTCCAGGCTGGCCAGCGCGAACGCATGGCGCGTGCGGTCGCCCCATGCCCGCCGCATGATGGTCTCGTCGCTGCGCAGCTGGACCGGCTGCAGCGAAGCCACGACACCGAGCCGCCCGAAGCGGCCGACGTCGTCGGGGTGGATGAGCTGGGCGTGCTCGATGCGCGGCCGGTATGGCAGGTCGGCCAACCGCTCCGCCGTGACGGCGGCGAAGGCGTCGAGCGTCGTGCGCACGGCGCCGTCGCCGATGGCGTGGATCATCGTGGCGATGCCCGCCTCCGCAGCCGCGGTCACGCGCTCGATCATCCGCTCGCGCGACTCGAGCAGGCGTCCCCGTGGCCCGGCCGGGAACGCGCGACCCCCGGGGTCCGCCGCGTAGGGCTCGAGCATCGCCGCGGTGCGCGAGCCGACGCTGCCGTCGCCGAAGAGCTTCAGCCAGCCGACCCGGAAGCGCGCCGCTGAGAGCCTCGCCTGGGGGTCGCCCGGATCCGCCGGCGCCACGCCCTCGCCGCTGTGCAGACCGGCCGCCACGGCCGTTTCCAGCTGCTCGTCGCGGACGCCGGCATGGACGCGCAACAACAGGCGACCCGCGGCGGCGAGGCGCCGGTAGACGAGCAGGCCGCCTTCCAGGGTGGGGTCCGGCGCGGTCGCGCCGGGGTCATGGACGCCGGCGATGCCCAGGGCGGCCAGGCGGTCGGCGTGACGGACGACCGCCTCCGCGAGGCGCTCGGACGTGGGACGTGGGACGGCCTCCACGCCGATGCGCGTGGCGTGCTCGAAGAGGACGCCGCTCGGCTGCCCGTCCGCATCCCGCCCCACCATGCCGCCGGGCGGATCCGGCGTGCCGGCGTCGATGCCGCACGCGGCCAGCGCCGCGGGGCTCATCCAGCGCGCATGGTGGTCGTGGGCCCAGAGGGCGATGGGGCGGCCGGGCGCCACGGCCTCCAGGGCCCCCGCGGCGGGCAGCCGGCCCCAACGATCGGCCAGCCAGCCGTGGCCGAACAGCCAACCCGCGCGGTCGCCGGCCCGGACCCGTGCCTCGTGCGCGCGGGCGACGATGGCCAGCGCTTCCTCCATGGTGGTCGTCCCCTCGAGGTCGATCTCATCCGCGGTGACCGCGGCCTCGAGGAAGTGGATGTGCGCGTCGGTGACCGCGGGCGCCACGACATGCCCGTCCGGGATCCGCAGCCAACGTGTGCCGCGGGTGACGAGCACCCCTACCTCGGCCAGCGGACCGGCGGCGAGCACCCGCCCCTCCCCGACCGCGAGCGCCTCGACCCAACCCAGGCCGGCCTCGCCGGCGAGGGTCGCGATGCGCCCGACGACCAGCAGGTCGGCGCGGCTCAGGTAGGTCATCCGGCGAAGAACCGCCGCAGCCCTCCGGGGTCGAGCCCGGCGCCGAGGCCGAGCGCCAGACCGATGCGCGCCTTCGCGCCGCCCAGCGGGCCGGCCAGGATCGCCCCGGCGCGGACCCAGTGCACCCCGCCGCCGGGGAACGCGTAGGCGGGGCGCGCCTCGCCCGCGGGACAGCGCGTCGTGAGCACCACGGGGATGCCGGCCGCGATCGCCTCCTTCGCCGCCTCGAGCAGGTCGGGATGCGTGTTGCCCGCGCCGGTGGCGGCCACGACGATGCCGCGCGTCTCCGACGCCAGCGCCAGCCGCAGCGGTCGCCCGTCCTGCCCGACGAGCGCGGTCACCAGGTCGATCGGCTCGGCCGCCGCCTCGGGGATGGCGGGCAGCCAGCGTCGGCGCGCCCGACGGCGCACGATCCGCACCCGGCCCCCGAGCACGGATCCGATGGGCCCCTCGTTGAGCGCCTGGAACGTGCCGTAGGCGTCCGTGTGGGTCTTGGTGGCGTCGTCGCCGGGCAGGATGGAACCGGCCATCACGACGAGGGCACCCTGATGGCGGGCCTCGGGAGCCGCGGCGACGCGCACCGCGTCGCGCAGGTTGGCCGGTCCGTCGTAGCCCTCCTCCCCGGCGTTGCGCATCGCGCCCGTGACGACCACCGGCTTCGAGCCCGGCACGAGCAGGTCGAGCGCGAAGACCGTTTCGTCGATCGTGTCGGTGCCCTGTACGACCACCGCTCCGACGACGTCGGGTGGTTCGAGCCGCAGGCGCACGGTCGCGGCGAGGTCCAGGATCTGCGCGAAGGAGAGGTGCGAGGCCGGCACGAGGCCCCAGTCGACGGCGTCGACGGCGGCGATCTCGGCCAGGCCGTCGGTGCGCGCCAGGATGGCAGCCCCGTCGAGGACCGGCACGGCGCCGCCCAGGACCGGGTCGACGCGCATCGCGATGGTGCCGCCGGTGAAGATGACCGCGACACGGCTCATCGGCGTGCCTCGCCTTCGGGTGCGTCGGGGCCCGCGCCAGCGGGGGGTCGGCGGCGGGGCCCCGTGGTCACCGTCACCGGATCGGCCGGTTCGAGGTGGCTGGGGACGGCGGTGGCGAAGGCCAGCGTGGGCGCGGCGAGGATGGAGCGGAAGCCGGCCACCAGGACCAGGGCGGCGCAGGCGAGGATGACCAACTCCGGACCGATGAGGTCGGCGATCGGGCCGACGAGGATGATGGGCAGGAAGCTGGCCACGTTGACAAGCATGTTCAGCACGCCGAATACGCGCCCTCGGATCTCCTCGGGCAGCTCCTCCTGGAGCTGCGTCTGCGCCGGCACGGCCACCAGGGCGTAGGCCACCCCCGAGACGAGCGCCAGCATGACCACGATCCCGAGCAGCGAGACCAGGCCGCCGATGGTCGTCCCGTCGGTGGTGCCCTTGAGGAACATCGAGATCGGCTGGGCGAGGGCGAGCATGCCCAGCGAGACCGCCAGCGCGACCATGCCGCCCTCGATGACGCGCCGCCGGGAGAAGTAGCGCCCGTACGCGTTGAGCAACAGGATGCCGATCACCAAGCCGGCCCCGAGCGGCAGCAGCACGACCGCCAGGCCCTCGTCGGTCAGGCCCAGGGAGTTGCGTGCGAAGCCGGGCCCGAGGACGCCGAGGACGCCGATGAGGGAGGCGCTGATGGCCAGGTAGCTGAGCGACCAGAAGATGCTGGGGTTGTCGCGGATGAAGCGCAGGCCCTCGCGCAGCTCGCCGAACGTCGAGGCGACCGCCTGCTCGGCCTCGCCGATGGCGCGCGTGGCCGAGAGCCTCTCGCCGGGCTGCGGGACTGGCGCCGGTGGCAGGATGAAGCACAGGACGGCCGCCCCGAAGTACAGCCCGGCCACCAGGATGATCAGCGCGTTCACGCTCGTGACGCCCACCACGAGCGGGCCGAGCAGCGCGAAGCCGATGGCGAACGAGGCCTGCAACGTCAGCGTGAAGAGGCTGTTCGCCGCGAGCAGCTGGCGCCGGTCCACGAGGACCGGGATCATCGAGGCCTCGGCCGGCGCGAAGAAGACGGTCAGCGTGGAGACCACGATGGTCAGCAGGTAGATGTAGGCCAGCTGGCTGTCCACGGCCACCATGGCCACGAAGGCGAGGCCACGCGCGACGTTGGTGGCGATGAGCACCTTGCGCCGATCGAGCCGGTCCACGTAGACCCCGGCGAGGGCGCTGAAGACGACGGCCGGCACGAGGAAGCTGAGGATCAGCAGGCTGACCGCCGAGTTCGAGTTCGTCCTCGCACTGACCAGCACGGTCAGGCCGAAGAGGACCATGTTGCCGCCGATCTGGCTGGCGACCTGGGCCAGCCAGAGGGCGAGGAAGCGGCGGTTCCTGAGGACGCCGGCGACCGTGGTATCGACCGCCGGGCCCTCGGCCTCCTCCTCGGCCACGGCCGGGCCGCGCAGCTCGACAGCGCGCTCCACCATGGACAGACCGGCCGCCTCTTCGGCGATGAAAGTGCTCGATGCGTGGTCGGGCGCCGGCTCCTCGTCGAGCGGCAGCCGCGTCTGCTCGAGCTCGTTCATGCGGTCGATCCGGGCTCGGGTCCGCGTTCGACGTACCCGCGGAAGCGCCGCTCCAGGTCGCCGCGTGCGAGCAGGATACGGCGGCGGCAGCCGTCGCAGACGAGGCCGATGTCCGCGCCCAGGCGCACCACCGACCAGCGGCGCTCGCCGCAGGGGTGGGGTCGGGCCAGCTCGATGCGGTCCCCCAGGCGGAGTTCGAGCACCGGCCGCGGCGTGGCCATGGTCCTGCTCAATGCTCCGTCGCCCCGGTGAACGTGAAGGCGCTCAGGCGCAGTGCCGGCACGACCACGGGCCCGAGGTATCCGCGCAGGAGCCGTCGCTCGCGGGATACCGCCTCCACGCCGGCGAGCGCCGCCAGGTAGCTCTGCGTGAAGCGCAGGTTCCGCACCGGCCCCACGACCCGCCCGTCCTCGACCAGAAAGAGCCCGTCGCGCGTCATGCCGGTGATGATGGCCAGCTTCGGGTGCACGGTGTTCGTATAGTGGAAGCGCGTCACCAGCAGGCCCCGATCGAGGCCGGCAACGAGGTCATCGCGCGGCGTCTCGCCGGCGGCCATGAGCTGGTTGAGCGGGAAGGGGCCCCAGGGGTTCGGCGCGGGCAGGCCGTGGCCCGTCGAGCGACGGCCGGCGCGGGCGGCCGTCTGTGCGTCGTAGACGACGTCGCGGCAGACACCGCGCTCGATGAGCGTCACGCGCTCCTTGGCGACCCCCTCGTAGTCGAACGAGGCAGGCATGCCGGCTGGGTCCCTCGCGTCGTCCACGATCGTCACCAACTCGGAGCCGACGACCCGCCCCGCTTCGTGGAACGAGCGCCCCTCCTGGACGGCGAGGGCGGAGAAGCCGATATAGCCGAGCGTATCGAGCACGTCGGCCACGGCGTACTCCTCGAGCACGACGGGGTAATCTCCGGGCTCCACGGCCACGGCGCCGCGAGAGTGGCGCGCCTTCGAGGCCGCCTCGCGTCCCACGGCAGCGGCATCGATCGTCGTCCCGTCGACCGCGTCCGCCTCCGCATAGCCAGCCTCGCCGTCCGGCCCCATGCACACCGTGATGAGCTGCGCCCAGGTCCGCTCCTCAAAGGCCCGCACGCCCTTCGAGTTGACGATCCCGACCCGCTCCAGGTGCGTGGCGAGGGAGCCGTAGGCGAGGACACCCGCCGCGTCGGCCGCGGCGATGACCTCGCGCGCGGCCGCGGCGCGCATCTCCGGCGACGTCGACGCGGTGCCGGGGCTGTAGGCGCCGGCCACGGGCGCGATGGGGCCCGGCTCGGGCAGCTCGACGGCCTCCTCCAGCTCTGGCTGGAGGCGCGCCGTGCGCGCCGCGCTGGCGGCCAGCCGCCGCAGCGACGCCTCGTCGAGGCGGTTGGTGGCCGCGCAGCCGACCCGCCGGCCATCGACGAAGCGAAGGCTGAGGCGCCGGTCGAGCGTGGCCACGTTCTGATGGATCTCGCTGTTGGCGAAACGCGTCAGCGCCGACTCGTCGGCGTCGACGAGCACCTCGGCCTGGCTCGCGCCCTCGGCAGCGGCGAAGCCGAGCAGCCGATCCGCGAGCACGAGCATCTCCTCGCCCGCCGCGATCACCATTTGCCCACCCCGACCTGGACGTCGCGGAAGCGCGCGCCGCTCGTGCCGTGGCCGACGTGGCCGACCTGCCCCGGCTCGCCCTTGCCACAGTTCGGCGTGCCGATCATGACGTAGCTGCGGGCGTCGGCGACCGCGTCACAGGAGCGCCAGAACTCGTAGGTGATGCCCGTGTAGGTGGGGTTCTTGAAGAGCCGACCGAGCTTGCCGCCTTTGACCTCGTAGGCCACCTCCGTCGCGAACTGGAAGTTCAGGCGCCGGTCGTCGATGCTCCAGGAGCGGTTGGAGGCCAGGTAGAGGCCGTCGTCGGTGTCGGCCACGATGTCGTCGAGGCTCAGGCCCTCGCGGGGCAGGAGGTTGACGTTCGTCATGCGGATGAGCGGGATGCGGTCCCAGCCATCGGCGCGCATGGTGCCCCCGCTGCGCCGGCCGATGCGCGGCGCCGTCTCCCGCGAGCTGAGATAACCGCTGAATACGCCGTCCTGGACGAGCGGCACGCGCTGCGCGGCAACGCCCTCATCGTCCCAGCCGAAGGTGCCCATGCCGCCCGGCGCCGTCGCGTCGGCGACGATGGTCACGAGGTCCGAGCCGTAGCGGAAGCCGCTCTCGAGCTTGTCCGTGGTCAGGAAGCTCGTCCCCGCGTACGAGGCCTCGGTGCCGAAGACGCGGTCCAGCTCAGTGGGGTGGCCGCAGCTCTCGTGGACCTGCAGGTAGAGCTGTGACGGGTCGAGGATGATCGTGCGCCGGCCGGGCGGGCACTGCGGGGCCGAGAGGAGCGCCACCGCCTCGGGCGCGATGCGTTCGGCGTTGCCGGCGAGGTCGAGGCCGCGCACCCATTCGTAGCCCGCCGCCTGGCCCGAATCGGCGTAGCTGCGGCGCTGGAGCTCGTCGCCCGAGACGGCGTTGGCCTCGATGTTGGCCACGACGTGGGTGATCTCCTGGTCGATCTCCGATCCGTCGCTGGCGGCGAACGACTTCCACTCCCGCTGCGCGGAGTAGTTGGCCTCGGCGAAGGCGATGCCCGGAGTGCGCGTCATGGCGGCCTCGGCGGCCATCAGGTCGGCCACCTTCTCCTCGACGGGCACGGCGAAGGGGTCGACCTCGTACGGCGTGCGGTACGAGCCGTGCGCGGGAGGCCGGTCGTCCAGGACGACGGGCCGGCGCAGGGTGGTCGCCGAGGCACGTGCGATGCGCACCGCATCGCCGGCCACGCGGTCGGCCTCGGTCATCGTCAGCCCGCTCGAGGCGGCGAAGCCCCACGCGCCGTCCACCAGCACGCGCACCCCGAAGCCCTCGCTCTCGCCGAAGGCCACGGCCTCGATACGGCCGGACTTCACGGAGATCGATTCCTCGGCACGGCGCACCACGCGCACGTCGGCATACGTGGCGCCCCGCTGGACCGCCGTGTCCAGGGCGCGCTGGCTGAGGTCTCGCACGACGCCGGAGGATAGCAGAGGCGTCAGATGCGGGGCTTCGCGTCCTGCGGGCGGAGGTCGCGCGTCGTGGCCGGGAGGACCAGCGGGGTCTCGCGCGGCATGACCTCGATGACCACATCGGGCTGGGCCACGGCGATCCGCCCGATGATGCCGCCGGCACGGCTCAGGACGGCCTGCAGCGCCGAGGGCGAGCCGATGGCCTCGATCCGGATCTCCGGCCCGAGGGGCGCGCCGACCAGGACCAGCGCGCCGGGCTCGCCCCCGACCACGGAGCCGGGCACCACGCGGACATCCCCGATGGCGATCGCCTCAGCGCCGGCCAAGCGGAGCTCGTCCACCAGGTCGTTGACGGCATCGGCCGTGATCGGGCCGTCGATGACGACGACCACGCCCCTCCCCTGCACCGGCTCGAGCCCCGACCAGCGCCGCAGGCGCAGCAGATCTGCCTCCAGCTGTCCGACGTTGGTCCGGCCGCTGGCCGTCGCGTCGCTCATGTCGCGCAACTGCGCCTCCAGCTGGGCCACTTCGTCGCGCAGCTGGCCGTTGCCCAGGTTCAGGCTCGCGATGAGCGTCGTGAGGTCCTGCGTGCTGAGCTGCCCGAGGCCGCCGGCCGAACCCTGGGCGCGCAGCTGGAGGACCAACAGCAGACCCATGATGAAGGCCACCACGGTCATGGCGGCCCGGGCGCGGGGCGCCTTCACGGCGCGCTCGACGGGCTGGGCACCGGGCGGGCCTGCACGAGGTTGATGACACCCGAGTAGGCCGCCACGACCACGTCGCCCGCCGGCACGAAGCCGAGCTGCAGGCCGTACCCCTGGACCCGGGTCCGGGTGAAGTCGATGAAGCCCGATGCGGTCGTCAGCCGGTCGTAGAGCTCCGGCGGCCCGATGACCGAGATGTCGTAGGGCGGCTGGAGGTAGGAGCTGTTGACGAGGACCGATGAGCCGATGTCGGTGAGCGCCGTGCTCGCCACGATGCGCTCGCTGTTCACGCTGATGGCCTCCGCACCGGCCAGCCACAGCTCGGTGAGGACGTCGCGCAGGTCGTTGGCCGAGACGAGGTAGTCGGCCGCCGCGACATCGGGTGGCACCGGCTGGGTCGAATCGTCGAGACGGACGACGAGACCGGGACCCTCGAGCTCCACGAGCCCAGCTACCAGGCGCGCGTCGCGCAACTCGTCGTTCAGGCGGCGCACGCGCTCGTCGTTGCCCTCCGCCGAGGCCTCGGCGTCCCCGATCTGTGCCCGCAACTCGAGGATGCGCGCCTCAAGCTGCTCCTGCGCCGCGCGCAGCTCGTTGGCGGTCTCGAGGAGCGGCGGGCGCTCCGAACTGCTGTAGCGGATGCGCGGTCCTTCCGTGCCGAGCTGGATGGCGATGAGGAAACCGAGCGCGAGCAGGGCGACGCCGAGGGTCACCTGCCAGCTCGGGATGCGTCGGAGGCGCGCCAGCAGCCCGCTCACGGTCCGTCCTCCGGCCCGGCCGGCGGCGCCGCTGCGGACGACGCGGGACGGCCACGGCGCACGATGACGACGATGACGCCGGCCGCGATCACGAAGAGGGCCGCGACGATGACGCCGACCAGGAACCCGGTCTGGGCCGCGCCGCCGCCGTCGGGCCCGGGCGTGGCCGACGGCGTGGGGCCGCCGCTGCCCTCGGTCGGAGCGGGCGTGGCCGAACCGCCCCCGATCGCCCAGTCCGCTGGCGTCGGCCCGGGCGCCGGTGGCTGCGGGCCGTACGCCTTCGGCTCACGCGCACCGATGTCCTCGAGCCATGCCTGCCCGAAGGCCTCGATGCCGGCGCCGGTGGCGGCGCGGAACGCTTCGTCGTCGGTGACGCCGTCCGCGTAGCTCCGGATGAGGTCCACGAGCTTCGCCTCGCTGTATCTCCGGATGAAGAAGTCGACCGCCGCGGTCCCCTCGGCGTAGCCGAGGTAGAACAGCTCCTCGCGCGCCTGCGGGAAGCCGGATGCCAGCGCATCGAGCGGCAGGAGCGTGCCGCGCTCGATCGCGTTGGCGACGCGCTGCCGATCGCCGGAGCCGAAGCCTTCCGAGAGGTACGTCGCGAGGCCCTCGTTCAGCCAGTGGGGCGGATCATGGAAGACGTTCTGCGTGGCCGTGTCGAAGACGAGGTGGGTCAGCTCGTGCGTGATGAGGACGGGCACCCAGTCGCTGCCGATCTGGTCGGGCGCCACGGCCCCGAAGAGCGTCCGGATCTCGGCGATCGCGCGGCCGGCGACGAACTCCTTCGTGTTCGGCCCGATCGCGGTCTGCAGCAGCGTCGGGTCGCCGTAGACGTAGAAGTCGATCGGTTCGGTCTCCGTCACGCCGAGCAGAGCGGAGGCCGAGGCGACGGCTTCCTCGCCGAAGCGCAGGGCGCGCCGGGCGAAGGCTTCGCTGCCTTCGTACCAGTGGATGCGCACGACGTCACCCTCGAGCGTCTTCCACGTGACGCGATCGTCCTCGATGCGGACGGTCGCCCGCGGGCCGTCGACCACACCGTCGGGGGTGGTGACGCGGAAGCGGTAGTCGATGACGCCGTTGGGCAGGTAGAAGCCGCCATCGATGAAGTCGACCCGGTACGCGGAGCCGCCCGTCGTGGCCTGGCCGACCTCGCGCGCCTGGACCTCCTGGACGAACCACGTCTCGGTGCCGGTGAGGCGCGTCATCAACTCGACGCGGGCCGGCGGGGTCGCGGAACCGAACCCCTGTGACCAGGTGATCGCCTGGCCGAAGCGGACCTCGACCGACGGCGCCTCGAAGGTGACGCTCGTGGCGGCCCCTGCCACCGGCCCGGCGACCGATGCCCCGAACACCAGCCCCAGCACGGCGACCAGAAGTGCGAAGCGGCGCGTCATCGGTCGGCCCAGTCCAGGCCCGCGAAACGGAGGATGCCGGTGCCCGACACCGCGGTGCCCTCGAGGCCCGTACGGGCCAGCGCCCAGCCGGCGCGGTAGGCCACCGCGATGGCCGGCGCCTCGTCGCGGACGATCGCCTGGGCGTCAGCGTAGCGCGCCTGCTGCTCGGCGGGGTTACCCGTGGCAGCGGCCGCATCGAGCGCGGCGTCGTAGCGCGGCTCGCTCCAGCGACCGTAGTTGTTGGTGCTCCCGGTTTCGAGGAGGAGGCCCAGGAAGTCCTGCGGCGCGGGGTAGTCGGCGACCCAGGACATCGCCCAGAAGGCCGGCCGATCGGGCTCCTCGAGCCGCGCGAAGTACTCGGCGGACGGCATCAGCTCGAGGCGCAGTTGGACGCCGAGCACGCGAGCGATCTCCGCGGCGATGGGCCCGTCCCAGCTGTAGCCCTGCGTGACGAGTGCGACCTCGGGGAAGCCCGCTCCACCTGGATAGCCCGCCTCCGCGAGGGCGGCACGGGCGGCCTGGGGGTCGTACGAGGGCGTGAAGTCCGTGTCGCTGCGACCGGGTATGCCGGGTGGCAGCAGGGACGTGGCGCCGATGGCGTCGGGCGTCGTCAACTCGACGAGCCGGTGCCAGTCGATCGCCTGGGCGAAGGCCCGCCGGACGCGGGCATCGTCGAAGGGCGGCTTCGTGGTGTCGAAGCCGTAGTAGTCGACGGTCAGCTCGGTGCGCTCCAGCAGCTGCGGCCCGAGGTCGGCGTCGTAGCGCACCCACCCGGCGTCGAAGGCGTCCAGCCGGCTGTAGTCGATGTCGCCCGCCTCGAAGGCCTCGACGATCGACGTCTCGCCGAGGTCGAAGACGATCTCGAGCACCTTCAGCGCAGGCGCGCCGGCCCAGTAGCGTGGGTTCGCCTCCAGCCGGATCGCCGTGGTGGTCTGGCTGGTCGGGACGTAGGCACCGGAGACGACGAGACCGAGCGGCAGGAACGGACCCTGACCCTGGAGGGCCACGATGGCGGCGGCGGGCAGC
>Ga0209341_10000329_pt1 | contig 48901 bp, 51 predicted proteins | sample RifCSP13_2_FD_184020 | JGI IMG/M metagenome (GOLD analysis project Ga0209341, IMG submission 184020) | Soil microbial communities from Rifle, Colorado - Rifle CSP2_sed 13_2 (SPAdes) (version 2) | ecosystem: Environmental > Terrestrial > Deep subsurface > Rock core/Sediment | place: Rifle...
CCGGTTCCCGGCGAGACCTACATCATCTGAACCACCTGCGAGCTCCCGATACTCGTGTTCCGGGCGTGCTTCGCGCCGCCGCCACTATGCTCGCGCCCCGTGTTTAGACGTGCCCAGACCGGATGGATCGAAGTCATTTGCGGGCCGATGTTCTCGGGGAAGAGCGAGGAACTGATCCGACGGGTCACCAGATCCCAGATAGCCCGTATCCCCACCCAGACGTTCAAGCCCGTCCTTGACGTTCGCTTCTCGGTCGCCGAGGTGGTCTCCCACTCGAGCCTGTCGGTAAGCGCGTTTCCGGTGGCCAACTCGGCCGAGCTTCTCAAGGCGGTCGACGACGCCACCGAGGTAATCGGTATCGACGAGGGCCAATTCTTCGACACGGGCCTGGTGGAGGTGGCCGAACAACTGGCTGCGGCCGGCAAGCAGGTCATCATCGCCGGGCTCGATCTCGACTACTTGAGGCGGCCCTTCGAACCGATCCCCACCCTCTGCGGCCTGGCCGAATACGTCACGAAGATGCTGGCCGTCTGCCACCGTTGCGGCGGTCCGGGGGTCTTTACCCAGCGAACTATCAAGTCCAGCGATCGGGTGGTGCTGGGGGCCCTGGGTGCCTACGAGGCCCGCTGTCGGGCGTGTTACGACCCCACCGAACCAGAACAGCCCAGTCTTGGATTGGAGTGAGGAGACAACCACAGATCCGCTGCTAGCCTGGGGGTCTGTTCGCCCCCCAACGGGGGCATTCCATGATGCAGCGTACGGCTCTACCGCGCCCAGCGGTTTCTCAACATCACAGTGGTCGCCTCATGCCTTTCGATAGGACAGGTCGGCCGGCCACTGACATGAGACTCTCTCGGCTCTCACGGCCAGCGTCGTCACACAGCTTCGGGCAGATCGGCTCATCGCCGTCTGCTGTAACCGTCCAGTCAGGAACTTGGGCGGGGGCCAGGAATCCCTCGCCTCGCAAAGGAGTAGTCGATGCCCTTCTTCCGCCGCCGCGAAGCGGAGGTCGTCAAGAAAGGCGTGGCCGGCCAGCCGGTCGAGGAACGGAAAGTATTCCGTGTCGGCCGTCAGAAGGTGGAAGTCCGCCGGGTTCGTGAAACCCCAGCGCCCGCCCAGCCCGCCAAGCCCACCAAAATCACAACCAAGACCGAACCGAGAGCGCCCCGCAAGGAACGGCGCGACCGCGGCCGTCAGCATCCGAGCCGCCCTCCAACCCGCACCCGCCGGCCCTTCGAGGAGGAAGAAGAGCTCATCATCCCGGTGGAGTCGGGACGCAAGCAGATGCTGGTCCGAGTCCTTCCCCATCAAACCCAAATGGTGGTGCTGGAGGGCCCGGTACTCGTGGAGCATTACGTCGCCAATGAGGACCGGCACACCCTGGTTGGCAACATCTACCTGGGCAAGGTCCGCAATGTGCTGCCAGGTATGGAAGCGGCGTTCCTTGACTTCGGGGAACCGAAGAACGGCGTCATATACACATCCGACATCTCTTACGACCGGACTCGTTGGAAACGCCCACCCCGGATCGAAGAGGTCCTCAAGGAGGGCGACGAGGTCTTGGTGCAGGTCGTCAAGGACGCCATGGGAGCCAAGGGGGCCCGCCTCACCGGGCTGCCGTCGCTACCCGGCCGATATCTCGTCCTCGTTCCCAACGACGACGGCCAGGGCATCAGCCGCCGTCTGCCCGACGCCGACCGAACCCGCCTCCGCGACGTAATCGCCAAGGTCAAACCGGAAGGCTTCGGGGTCATCGTCCGCACCGCCGCCCGTTACGCCACGGCGGAGGACGTCGCCGCCGATATCTCCCGCCTTCAACGTACCTGGATTGCCATCCAAGAGAAGGAGGTGGGGGGGGGAGCGCCCCGCATCGTCTACCAGGAGCCCGACCTCCTCATCAGGGTGATCCGGGAACACTTCACGGCTGACTTCCGGCGGCTGCTCATCGACGACGTAACCGGCCATCATCAGGTGCTCGACTACCTGCGGTCGACCACTCCCGACCTCGTGTCCAAGGTCCAGCTCTACCAGGACGAGATGGGTCTCTTCGAGCGCTACCACGTCCAGGACCAGCTTCGTAGGGCCCTGGAACGCAAGGTATGGCTGCCCTCGGGGGGGTATTTGGTGATCGACCGAACCGAAGCTCTCACCGTCATCGACGTGAACACCGGCAAGTTCGTCGGCCAATCGAGCCTCGAGGACACGGTACTGCAGAACAACCTGGAGGCGGCCGAAGAAATCGGCCGGCAGCTTCGGCTCCGCGACATCGGCGGCATCATCGTCATCGACTTCATCGACATGGAGGAGGAGAAGAACCAGGAGGCGGTGCTTCGCCGGCTGCGGGAAACCCTCGCCAGGGACAAGACCCGCACCCAGGTGTTTGACGTATCCAACTTGGGTCTGGTCGAGATGACCAGGAAGAACGCCAGCGCCGGTTTGCTGGAGAGTTTTTCGGAACCGTGCCCGCATTGCGGGGGTCGGGGCGTCCTGCTGCACGACGAAGCAGCCGTCCAAGGCATTCCGTTGCGGGCGGGGATCGGCGCCGAAGGCGAGGCCGACTAGTCACTGCCCCTGGGCTCGTCTAGTATCAGCGGTCTTCCCATTACCTCTTCGAGGGCGCCCATGTACGCAATAATCCGCGCCGGCGGAAAACAAGCCAAAGTCAAAGCAGGCGACGTCATCGACGTCGAACGTATGAAGGGTGCCGGCGAAACCGTCCAATTCACCCCATTGTTGGTTGTCGGCGACGACGGCCACACCTGGAGCGATCGCCAAACGTTGGCGGGGGCCAAGGTCCACGCCACGGTTATCGGGGAGAGTAGCGGCGACAAGATCGACATCTTCAAATACAAGAACAAGACCGGTTATCGTCGCTCGGCGGGGCATCGCCAGAAGTACACCCGGGTGCAGGTGACCTCCATCGATCTGCCCGGCCAGCCGGCCTCCAAGGAGAATTGACATGTCGAAGACCAAAGCAGGCGGCTCCACGAAGAATGGCCGCGATTCCCATTCAAAGCGCCTCGGTTCCAAGGTCTTCGATGGCCAGGTGGTGACAAGCGGTTCGGTGCTGGTCCGCCAGCGTGGCACCCACATCCACCCCGGCGTCAACGTCGGCCGGGGAAGCGACGACACACTCTTCGCGTTGGCGCCGGGGACCGTGAAGTACGGCACGAAGAACAACCGTCACCAAGTCAGCGTCCTAGTCGACTAGGCACCGACTTCTCACCGAGGAGCCGCCGACGTCGAGTCGGCCACCCGGGCGAGGAAGATCCCATGTTCGTCGACCGTGTCCGGGTTCATCTCTCCGCCGGTAACGGTGGTGCGGGTGTGGTCAGCTTCGAACGGATGAAGGGGAAACCTCACGGCCGGCCCAGCGGCGGTTCCGGCGGCGCCGGAGGGGACATCATCTTGGAGGCGGGGTCGAGCATCACCACCTTGCTCACCTACAAACGCCACCCCCATCATCGCGCCCAGGACGGCACCCATGGGGAAGGCGAAAATCGCCAAGGCCGTCATGGCCTAGACCTCGCCCTGCCGGTCCCGCTCGGAACGGTCGTCTACGACGACGAGGGAGTGCTCATCGCCGACCTGGTGGCCGAGGGCGACCGGGCGGTGGCGCTGCGGGGTGGCCGGGGGGGGCGGGGGAATGCTGCCCTGGTGGCCCCCCGTCGACGTTCGCCGACCATCTGTGAACAGGGCGAATACGGCCGGCAAGCATGGTTCACGCTGGAGTTGAAGCTCATCACCGACGCCGCCCTGGTCGGGTTTCCGAACGCCGGGAAGAGCACGTTCATCTCGGCGGTGTCGGCGGCGAAGCCGAAGATCGCCGACTACCCGTTCACCACACTCCAACCGCACCTCGGGGTGGTCTCCATCGACGACCGCGAGTTCGTCCTGTGCGACGTGCCCGGACTCATCGAAGGGGCCGCAGAGGGGAAAGGCCTCGGCCTCCAGTTCCTCCGTCACATCGAACGGGCCCGCGTCCTCGTTTTCATTCTGGATCCGTCGCCCCTTCAGACGGTGCCGGTGGGCGAGCAGCTGCAGGTCCTCGAAAACGAGTTGCGCCAGTACTCGCCTGCCCTACTGAGAAGGCCCCGGCTGATCGTGGTCGCCAAGGCCGACCTTCCCGAGGCCGCCTCGGCGGCGGCCGCCGTCGAGGGTGCTTCGTTGGTCTCGGCGGTGACCGGCCTCGGGCTACCGGCGGTGTTGCATCGGATTGCCGACCTCGTCGAGGCGGCCGGCCGGGAAGCTCCTGAGAGAGAGGGATTCCTTTTGCACCGTCCGGTCGAGGTGGCGTTCCGGGTCCGCCGGGAGGGTTCCACCTGGGTAGTGGAGGGAACTGCAGCTCGCCGGGCCGTCGCCTTCGCCGATCTCACCATCCCCGAGGCCGCCGACATGGCGGCCCGCCGGCTGGCCAGATTGGGGGTGGACCGGGCGCTCGCCCAAGCCGGGGCGCAGGTCGGAGATGAGGTGAGGATCGGCGACCTCACCTTCGAGTTCCGAGCCACCGAGGAACCGTGACAGGTCCGCGCGCCGTTCCCCCCGGAGGCCGGGTGGTGGTGAAGGTCGGCTCGTCGAGCCTGGCTGCTCCGGGGGGGGGTCTGCTGATCAACGCCCTGGCGGGGATCGTCGACCAGGTGGCCAAGTCGTGGAAGCGAGGTCATCCCACCGTACTCGTCACCTCGGGCGCGGTGGCCGCTGGTCTTCCGGCGTTGGGGCTCTCCCGGCGACCCGCCGATATCGCCGGCTTGCAGGTGGCGGCCGCCGTGGGTCAGAGCCGGTTGATGGGCTCCTACACCCAGGAGTTCGCCCGCCATGAGATGGTGTGCGGGCAGGTTCTGGTGGACAAAGACGTGCTCTCCGACCGTCAGCAGTATCTGCATGCCCGCCAGGCGCTCCTGGCGATGCTCGCTGCCGGTGTGGTGCCCGTTGTCAACGAGAACGACACCGTGGTCGTCGACGAGCTTCGTCTCGGCGACAACGACCGGCTCGCTGCCATCGTCTGTAATTTGGTGAGCGCCGACATCCTCGTCTTGCTCACCGATACCGACGGCATCTTCGACGACGATCCGGCTCTCCTTGGCTCACAACTCTTGGCGGCGGTGCGGCACACCGATGAAATCCTCGACCGCCTGCAGGGCCGAGGTGAATTGGGTTCGGGGGGGGTGGCCACCAAGGTGGCCGCCGCCCGCATCGCCGCCTGGTCGGGGATCCCCACTGTGGTGGCGAATGCTGCCGACCCGGGAACACTTGAAGCTGTCACGTCCGGTCAGAAGGTGGGAACGTGGGTGGAGGGGGAGGCGACTCGCCTGCCGGCCCGCAAGTCATGGATCGCCTTCGGCCAGCCGGCCGCCGGCCGGGTGGTCATCGACGCCGGGGCGGTGGCCGCCCTGGCCGGGCGGGGTGGCTCCCTCCTGACCGTGGGGGTCCGGTCGGTCGAGGGCGACTTCGAATCCGGCGACGCCGTCGAAATCCTCGGGCCCGACGGTGGCTTGGTCGCCAAGGGGGTCACCCGCTGGTCCTCCGCTGAGTTGGCCGCCGCGGCCGGCACCAAATCCTCTCGCGAAGTCGTCCACCGCGACGACCTCGTCGTCCTAACCCGGGGCTGATACTGCGAACCGGCGGTCGTACGCGCCGAGGGGTGACGCGGATCGTCGAAAGTTCGGGTCGCGTCACCAACTTTCGACAATCCGGCCCGAGGGGTGACGCGTACGACCGGCGGTTCCAGGGTTCAGGGTCCGGTGCCACTCGGAGGGGACCGAGGCCAATTGGAGGCTGACGGCCTCTTAGAATCTCGCCAATGATCGACATCCTTGGCCGTCGAGCTCGGGACGCCGCTCGGCTAATGGCGACGGCCGGCACCGCGGCGAAGAACGCCGCCCTCTTGGAAGCGGCCAGCCGGCTCACCGCCAGCAGCGAGAACCTGATCGACGTCAATGCCGCCGATATGGACCAGGCTCGACAAGAAGGCATAACGGGGCCGCTGCTCGATCGCCTGGAGCTCACCCCCGAGCGCATCGATGGGATGGCGGCCGGTCTGACCAAGGTGGCGGCGCTGGCCGACCCGATCGGCGAGGTGACCGAGGGTTGGACCTTCCCCAACGGCATCAAGGCCAGCCGGGTGCGGGTTCCATTGGGAGTAGTGGCGGTCATCTACGAGGCCCGCCCCAACGTCACCGCCGACGCTGCTGCTCTCTGCCTGAAGTCGGGCAACGCCAGTCTCCTGCGCGGCTCCTCTTATGCCCTCCGATCCAACCTGGCCATTGGGGCCATTCTCCGCGACGGCCTGGAGGCCGCCGGGCTGCCCGCCGACGGCGTTCAGGTCCTCGAGGACACCAGCCGGGAAGGGGCCCGGGCGCTGATGCGGGCCAAGGCCTGGGTCGATCTGCTCGTCCCCCGTGGTGGTCCGAACCTCCTCGCCGCCATAGAGGCCGACGCCACCGTCCCCGTGGTGATCGACGGCGCCGGCAATTGCCACGTCTACGTCGATGCCACGGCCGACCTGGAGATGGCCGCCGCCATCGTGGTCAACGCCAAGACCAGCCGGCCAGGGGTCTGCAACGCCGCCGAGAAGGTCATCGTCCACCGCGAGGTCGCCGACGAGTTCGTTCCCAAGGTTGCCAAGCTGCTGGCCGATGCCGGCGTCGAGTTGCGGGGCGACGCGGCTTCCCAACAGTTGGCGAGCGTCATCAAACCCGCTGATGAGGACGACTGGCCGACCGAATACCTGGACCTGATCATGGCCATCCGGGTGGTGCCCAACCTCGAGGAAGCGATCGCGCATATCAACCGGTACGGGACCGGACACACCGAAGCCATCGTCACCTCCGACCTCAACGCCGCCGACCGGTTCGTCGCCCGGACCGACTCGGCGGTGGTGATGGTCAACGCCAGCACCCGTTTCACGGATGGGGAGGAGTTCGGCTTCGGGGGCGAGATCGGCATTTCCACCCAGAAGCTGCACGTGCGCGGTCCCATGGGCCTTCGGGCGCTTACTTCCGAGCGCTACGTATTGCGCGGCGACGGCCAGATCCGATGAGCCTCCTGCCCGAAGACCCCGCCGAGGTTGGTCGTCGCCTTGGGGAGGCCGGTTACCTGGCCGATCAACGGATCGCCCAGGTGGTCTTTCTCGCCGACCGATTGAACAAGCCGATCCTCGTCGAAGGCCCGGCCGGGGTGGGGAAGACCGAACTGGCCAAGGCGCTGGCGACCATCAGCGGTCGCCGCCTCATTCGGCTTCAGTGCTACGAGGGCCTCGACGAGTCGAAGGCTCTGTACGAATGGAACTACAAGAAGCAGCTCCTCCGCATCCAAGCCGATGCTGACCACGACTGGGCCCAGCTCGAACACGACATCTTCTCGGAGGAGTTCCTTCTCGCCCGTCCCCTGTTGGAGGCGATCCAGGCGCGAGAGCCGGTGGTGTTGCTGATTGACGAGGTCGACCGGGTCGAGGTCGAGACCGAGGCGCTGCTGCTGGAGATCCTGTCCGACTTCCAAGTGTCGATACCGGAATTGGGCACCATCCGCGCCCACACCCAACCGTTGGTCGTGCTCACCTCCAACAACACCCGTGAGTTGTCCGAGGCGCTGAAACGGCGATGCCTATTCCTGCATATCGGGTATCCGGACCCGACTCGCGAGCAGGCGATCCTGCTGGCTCGAGTAGAGGGGATCGGCGAGCACCTGGCCGCTCAGGTGGCAAGAGTGGTCCGGTCGCTGCGGGACCTCGAACTGAAGAAGGCGCCGTCGGTGTCAGAATCGATCGACTGGGCCCGCACCCTGATCGCCCTCGGATACACAGACGTCGACGACCCCATTCTTGCTGACACGTTGCACGTGCTTCTCAAATACCAGGCCGACATCGAGAAGGCGCAAAAACAGCTCACTGTCAGCGGCCAGCGGTGAACCAGGTCGTCGACGAGCGCCCCATCGACCTGCTACCTACCCTTCTCTCCTTCGTCCACGAGTTGCGGGCCGTCGGCATCCCGGTGTCGATGGTGGAGGCGATCGACGCGATGTCCGCACTCCGCCACACCGACCTGGCCGACCGGCCCGGTTTCAAGCAGGCCCTAGCCGCCACTTTGGTGAAGAACGCCCGCCATCAAGGAGCCTTCGACGTTACCTTCGAGGTGTTCTTCGCACTTCATCGACCTCCCCCCGGGGCTCCGACGGCCGAGGCCAGCAGGGAGGCGTCACCGCCCGGTCGGGGGGGGGACCGGTCGGGCATGGCCGACCTGCTCGAGGCGCTCTTGGCGGCCTTACTCCAAGGCGACCAGGAAGGTTTGGCCGCGGCCGCTCGCCTGGCTGTCGAGCTGCTGGCCGGGATGGAACCCGGGCGCCCGGTGGGAGGCACCTATTACCTCTATCGGACGCTTCGGCAATTAGACCTCGAAGCCCTCGAGAATCGGCTGCTGGAAGCAACGTTGGGCGATAGCCCCGACTTGTCCGACCTCGAGCGACGTCTCACCGCCGAAGATGTCACTAGGCGCCTCGAGCAACTAAAGGAAGAACTGCGCGCCGAGATCCGCCGCCGCTTGGTGGCCGACCGGGGCCGGGAAGCGGTCGCCAGAACGCTGCGGAAACCCCTTCTCGAAGACGTCGATCTGATGCACGCCACCAGGGATGATCTGGCCGAGATCGAATCGGCTATCGAGCCGCTGACCCGCAAGCTCGCCGCCAGGCTCGCCCAACGACGCAAACGTCAGCGAGGTGGCCGGCTCGACTTCCGGAGGACGGTGCGGCGCTCTCTCGCTACTGGTGGTGTGCCACTCGAACCGGTCTTCCGGGCCCCCCGTCCCCACCGGCCCGAAATCTTCCTCCTCTGCGACATCTCCGGTTCGATGGCGACCTTCGCTCGTTTCACCCTCCAGTTCGTCTACGCCATGTCGGAGCAGTTCTCCAAGCTACGGGCGTTCGCTTTCATCGACTCGATCGATGAGATCACCGATTTCTTTGAACCCGGGATGGAGTTCGCCGCCGTCATGGCACGGGTCACCGCCGAGGCCGACGTCGCTTGGAGGGACGGCCACTCCGATTACGGCCATTCTTTGGAACAGTTCGTCGACCGGTATGGGTCGAGCCTGTCACCGCGAACCACCGTGATCATCACCGGTGACGCTCGCAACAATTACCGGCCTCCCCGAGCAGAGTTGCTCGCCGAGGTGGCCGCGGCCTCCCGGGCGTTCTACTGGCTCAACCCCGAACCGAAGCCGTACTGGGATACTGGGGATTCGGTGATGGGGGCTTACACCCGCCATTGCGATGGCGTGTTCGAGGTTCGCAACCTCCGTCAACTGGAGGCGTTCGTCGAGAAGGTGGCCTTGCCGCCCAAAGGCAGGACCCGGTCGGTCGCCTAGCCGAATTCGGTTTCCACTCAAGGGGCGTAGGAATCCACCGACATGCCGATGGCCCTCCATCCGTCCTGGGTCCAGTCGAAGAAGACATACCACGTGGTCCAGTCGAGCGAACCAGCGAGCGGGTCGTCGCCAGGGTCGTGGACGGCGACGAACGGGAACGGTTCGAGCAACGTGGGGATGTACGAAGGTGCTGCCTCCGGACCGGACACACCCTCGTTGACGCCGAATCGCACATCGGGATCCTGGTACGTGTCGACGAAGCTGGTTCCCACCTGCGCGGCCACCGTCGCCAGCGGCCACGGCGGCTCACCTGCCTCGCCGGACCACTCGTAGAGGTTTGTGTCCTCGAACGGGTTGGTGCCGGCGGGCCAATACCAAGGCCCCCCAAAGTGGAAGATCTCGAACCCGGCCTCGCTGGCGACGCTTGGCCAGGCTTCGGTCGCTCCTCCTGCCGCGTCGGCCAGCGAGTCGATTACCGCCATCACCTGTGCGTCCAAGGCGAAGGTGGGAACGGTGGTGGTGCTGTCCGGTTGGCCCCCGGTGCAGGCGCCTATAGCCAGGAAGCCCGCCAGGATCGCACGGTGCCGTCCCCTCATATGATCGCGGCGGCCACGCTCAACGTCAGGATTCCCGATTGGATAGCCCTGGCGCATCGGGCCCGATCGAGGTGGGCCGGCTCACTCCTTTACCCCTCGGTGATCGCCACCGAGCGGATCACGCAGTCGGAGGTGGGCTTGTCGGCCCGGTCGGTGGGGACGGCGGCGATGGCGTCAACGGCCTCCATGCCCGACGAAACGTGGCCGAAGATGGTGTACTGGCGGGGAAGCTTTGCGTCGGCGAGGCAGATGAAGAACTGGGACCCGTTCGTGTTGGGGCCGGCGTTAGCCATCGCCACAATTCCCCGGGCATAGGAGCCAGGTGCCTCCAATTCGTCGCGGAATCGGTAGCCCGGACCGCCCCGTCCGGTCCCGGTCGGGTCTCCGCCCTGGGCGACGAAACCCGGGATGACACGATGGAAGATGGCCCCGTCGTAGAAGCCTTCCCGAGCCAAGAACACATAGTTGTTCACGGCGATGGGGGAACGCTCGGCGTGAAGATTGATCGTGATCTCACCGTGGTTGGTATCCAGTTCCGCCGCATAGGACTTCGCCAGGTCGATGGTCAGATCGGGCGCTTTCGCCCATTGTTTCGCCACGGGAGCTCCTCCGATCGAATGAGTCCATCCAGGCTAGTTTCGCTGCCGAGGGCCACTTGGGAGCCAGCAAGGCCAGGAACGGAGCGTCATCCCGGCGGTCGAACCGGCAACCTTGTAGCCGCTCAACTTTGGCGCCCTCAACGCCGATAAGACCGCTGAGACGGCACCACCGTCACTGGGAGGCCCGGCGTCGCACCGGGCGGAAGATTTGAGAAACAGAGGAGATGCCCGTGGGTAGTCGAGTGTTGATAGTCGAGGACTCGGCAGTCATTCGCCGGTTGATCGAAGTGTGCCTGCGGCCGGCGAACCTCGAGGTCGTCATGCGTGAGGACGGGCCGACTGGACTTGCCGCTGCCACTTTGGAATCGCCCGACCTGTTGGTCTTGGACATCGGACTTCCCGAGATGGACGGGTGGGAGGTGCTCGATCGACTCCGCTCTGACCCTCGCACCAAGCGTCTGCCGGTTCTCGTCTTGACTGCCCACGCCGAAGAGGAATCCCGCCGGCGTGCCGATGAGGGGGGCGCCGACGCCTTCGTGACCAAACCGTTCCAACCGAACGACTTTCGCCAGGTTGTGCTGAACCTGCTCGCCCGGCCCCGGGTCCTCGCAGCCGAATCCGTCTAGCGGGGCGGCAGTAGCGAGCCCAATCGCTCGATCAGGTCGACGACGCGATTCGAGTAACCCCACTCGTTGTCGTACCAGGCGAGCACCTTCACGAGGTTCCCCCCCAACACCTGCGTGCCGCCGGCGTCGAAGATCGACGAGTGGGGGTTGCCAATGATGTCGGTGGACACCAAGGGATCATCGGAGTACTGAATGATTCCCTTCATCGCTCCCTCCGACGCCTTGCGGACGGCGGCGTTGATCTCCTCGATACTGACGGGCCGTTCGAGTTCGACCACCAGGTCGACGGTCGAGCCGTCCGGCACTGGCACCCGCATCGCCATTCCGTCGAGTTTTCCCTTCAGCTTGGGGAACACCTTCCCCACCGCCTTCGCCGCTCCGGTCGTGGTAGGGATGATGTTCTCGGTGGCGGCCCGCGACCGTCTTAGGTCTTTGTGAGGAACGTCGGCCAAGCGCTGGTCATTGGTGTAGGCATGGACGGTCGTCATCAACCCCCGTTTGATCCCGAAGTTCTCGTCGAGCACCTTGGCGAGGGGGGCAAGGCAGTTGGTGGTGCAGGAGGCGTTGGAGATGATGATGTCGTTCTGATCAAGCTCGGCATCGTTGACGCCCAGCACCACCGTCTGATCGATCTCATCGTCGGCGGGCACGGTGAGGATGACCTTGTGGGCCCCGGCATCGATGTGTTTCTGGAGTTTCTCGCGGCTGCGGAAGATACCGGTCGACTCCACCACCACATCCACCTCGAGGTCCCGCCACGGAAGCCTGGCCGGGTCTGTTTCCATCAGCATTCGTACGTGATGGCGTCCGACCGTCAGCACGCCGTCCTTTACTTCGACCGGCTGGTCGAAATGACCCATCACCGAGTCGTATTCGAGCAGATACGCCAAGATGTCATCATCGGCCAAGTCGTTGATGGCCACGACTTCGATGGGGGAATCGGGGCGTTCGGCGATGATACGGAAAACAGCCCGGCCGATTCGGCCGAACCCGTTGACGGCGACCCGGATGCTCATACCTTCGCTCCGGTCCGCTCGGCCATGCGTTCGAGGACCTCGACGATCCGGGCGGCGTAGCCCCACCCGTTGTTGAACCAGGTGATGGTCTTGGCGAGAGTGCCCTCCATGACGATGGTGGCGAGGCTATCGAAGACACCCGAATGGCTCGATCCGCGCACGTCCGAAGATACGATCGGATCGGTCGAGAATTCGAGTACCCCGAGATAACGACCGGCGGCGGCCGCCGCCACGGCGGCGTTGACAGCCTCCTTCGAGGTGGGCTCGCGGAGATCGGCGACCAGATCGACGGTCGAGCCGTCGGCCACCGGGACGTTGAGCGCGACGCCCTTCAGTTTGTCCACGAACTCGGGCAGCACCGCGGCGAGGATCTCGGCCGAGTTGGTCTCCGATGGAATGATGTTTTCTCCGGCGGCCCGGCTCGACCGGAATCCCTCCGAAGGGACGTCGGCGAGTCGCTGGGTGTTGGTCATGGCATGGACAGTGGTGAACATGGCCCTTTCGAGACCGAAGGCGGCGTCGAGAATGCGCAGCACCGGTGCCAGGGCGTTGGAGGTGTTGGACCCGAGCGCGACGATCTTGGTTTCGACAGTGAGAATCTCGTCGTTGACGCCACGCAGAAGGATTGGGATCTCGCCGAGCCGCTCTGGTGTTGAGGCCAGCACCACCGACCCCGCTCCCCGTTCGAGGTGTTTCTCGCACCAAGCTGCCGTGCGATACTTGCCGACGGCCGATACCACTAGGTCGGCTCCCACCGACGACCAGTCGAAGTCGCCAGGTTCCCGAGCGTTGGAGAAAGGGATCTTCCGATCCTCCATCAGGAGGTTCCCTCCGGAAAGGGACACCGGCGTGGCGAACCGGCCATAAATCGAGTCGTACTTGAGCAGGTAGGTGAGGCCTTCGGGTTCGGCGGTGTCGACGATCGCAGCCACCTCCAAGGTGGGATGATCGGCGAGCTGGCGGAAGAGGTTGCGCCCGATCCGGCCAAAACCCATCAAACCAATTCGCGTCATTAGGCCCTTTGATCCGTCAAACCGGCAACCATAGTCGGCCCGGGCGCGACCCCCTTTTTCTTGTCGGCGAAGCGAGATATGTTGCCGCCGTGGGTGGCTTACTCGCTCAGCTCTGGATGATCGCCTGCATCGGTCTCTCCCCGCCGGTGGAAGGTCCGGTCGTTGCGCCCTTCGCCCCGGAGGGACGATTCGCCGGTCACTGGGGGGTGGACTTCGCGGTCTCCCCCGGTACTCCGGTGCTTGGGGCCGATGGCGGGGTGGTCAGCTTCGCCGGGGAGGTGGCCGGGATGCTCTCGGTCAGTGTCGACCACGGCGGGGGCCTCAAGACCAGTGTTTCCTTCCTCGAGGCTACGGCGGTCGAGAAGGGCGCCCGGGTGCGAAGGGGTGACCTGTTGGGCACCTCCGGGTTGGCCCACGGCGATCCTTTGCTGCACTTCTCGGTGCGGGTGGCGGGCCTTTACGTGGACCCCGAGCCGTGGCTCGGCTGCCATAACCCGGCTCCGCAATCGGCGTTGCACCTGCTACCGGCGGAAGAGTCGAAGCTGCGCACCTATGCTTCCCGACGTGCGCAGGGGGATTCTGGGCGGCACCTTCGATCCGCCTCACATCGGCCATCTGGTGGCGGGCGAGACGGCGCTTCACCAGCTTCATCTAGATGTGGTCTCCTTTCTGCCGGCCGGTGCTCCCTGGCAGAAGGCCGGCCGCCCCGTCACCGACAGCGACCATCGTTGGGAGATGACCAAGTTGGCCGTGGAAGGGATCGACTACTTCGCAGCCGACGACCGCGAGGTCCACCGACCCGGTTGGACCTACACGATTGACACACTCGAGTCGCTCCCCGAGTCCGAGACCCTTGTGCTGATCCTGGGAGCCGACGCCGCCGCCGCCCTGCCGACCTGGCATCGCTGGCGGGAGGTGGTGGCCCGAGCCGCCATCGCCGTGGCGCCGCGTCGGGGCGCCGAACCGACCGCCGTCGAGGGTGCCGACCTGATCGAACTCGATATGCCCTTGATCGATGTCAGCGGTACCGAGCTGAGGGCCCGGTTGCATCGCCGCGCCAGCGTCCGCTTCCTGGTGCGGGATCGGGTGTGGGATTACCTGACCGAGCACGGTCTTTACGGCTGATGGCCGATCCTCGCCACCGCAAACGCTCGAAGGGGTCCACGGACATTCGACGGCGGCGGGTCGCCATCGGCGAGAGGCCCACGACTGCCCGCGACCTCAACAGGACTGCCACCCAGGATGCCGCCCGTCGCCGAAGCCGCCGGGTCGTGACGGCCAGCGCGGCGGCGGTAGCAATGGTCGCCGGGGCCGTTGCGTTGACCTACTGGCTGACCCGTGAAGTAACGGTCCCCCCCCCCGATGCAGCCGTGCCGTCCGACGCTGGAGCCTCGAGTCTGGTCGTGGTCACCGGAGAAGGAGATCTGGGCGCTTCGATCGCTTTGGTGGTGTCGCATCCTGCCTTTCCCGACCGGGTGGCCCTTTTCCCGCCCAACCTCGTTGCCGTTCTTCCCGGGTTCGGGGAACAGACCATCGGCGAGGCGCCGCTGATCGGAGGCGCCGAACTCTCCGAACTCACCGTCACCAACCTGCTCGGCACCCGGGTCGATGCCGTCAGCGTGCTCACTGCGGAGCAGTTGGCTGCCTTGATCCCCGCCGGCCTCGAGGTCGATCTAACGGTGCCGCTAGTGGTTTCCGAGGGGGGGGGTGAGGTGGTCGACATTCCCGCCGGCCGCACCACACTCGACGGCCCTACCCTCGCCCGGCTCCTCGTGACCCAGGGGAGCGGCGATCAGCTTTCCTGGCTGCAGCGCCAGGAAGCGGTTTGGAAGGCGTTGTTGGCCTCGGTGGCGGGTGGCGGGGCCTTGGTGGATGGCCTGGGCACGGTTGACCGGGGGAACCCGGATCTCGGCAGGGCTGCATTGGTGGGTGTCGCTGCCGACCCCGACTTTGCCCTCACCGGCCTGTCGGTCGGTCGGATCGGCGTGGCCGGGCCGGGTTCGCCGGAGCTGTACGAACTGCCGGCGAAGGCCGTTGCCGACTTCCTATCTGATCAGGTGCCATTCCTGGCCTTGCGGGAGGGGGAGCGGCCCAGGGTGGAGATTCTCAACGGGAATGGTGACATCGGCACTACTCAACCGGTGGCGGCCCTTTTGGTCAGGTCCGGTTTCCGGGTGGTGCGCACCGACAACGCCGACAGCAGCGACTACGCGCAGTCCCAGGTGATTGCCCAGGGAGGAGAACACCAGCAAGACGCCCTCGATATCCGGGCATTGCTCGCCACGGGCGAGGTTCTGGTCGATCAGCGCCAACCGTCGACAGTGGTAGACGTAACTATCATCGTCGGTAAGGATCTACCCGGATAGCAGGGGGAGAACAGTCGATATTCAATACCTGGCTCGGCGAGCAGCCGACGCCCTCGCCGACAAGAAGGGGCTCGACGTCATCCTTCTCGACGTTTCTCCTCTCACGGTCATCGCCGACACCTTCGTGCTCGCCACCGGGACCTCCCGCACCCATGTCCAGACTTTGGCCGAGAGCGTCGGCCGAAAACTCACCGAGATCGGTCGCAAACGGATTCGGGAAGAGGGTCGGACCGAGGGGGAGTGGGTGCTTCTCGATTTCGGCGACCTGCTGGTGCACATCTTCCAGGCCAAGACCCGCGATTACTACAGCCTCGAACGTCTGTGGGGCGACGCCGCCCGCATCGAATGGGAGCCGGCCGTTTCCGGCGCCGAACGGCCCTCTAGTACCATCTGACCTATCCCGGGGCTGTAGCTCAGTTGGCAGAGCGCTTGCATGGCATGCAAGAGGCCGGGGGTTCAAATCCCCCCAGCTCCACCAACCCGCCCTTTTAGGGTCAGCGATAGACCAATCTTGGTGCGGCGTACCCAGTGTCGATTTCGTTGCGTCTTTCTGGAGTCGATTCGTATCCAAGCCAGACCAGCCGGTTACGATCCCAGGCCGCTAGCTGTCAGCTAAACCACCTTCGTGCCATAGCGTGGAACAGTCGGTCGGTTTCATCCGCCCGGATGAGCTCGGTCGACGGATATCCTCCACAGCCGTTGATTGGCTTCCGTAATCGATCCATTTATCCATAGGGAGATGCGAATCTCAGAGCCCCAACCGTGAGTTTCCGACCGCCGTGTGGACGCTCACGTATCTTCAAAAACCCGCAGTCCGCCAAGTGTTTGCGAACCGAATCGAGACTCGAGATGTTGGGAGATCTCCATGAACTCACGTTGGGCCCCGCTCGCGATTGTCTAAGTCGCGCGGTCGCCATTGGCCGCCGGACGGTAATGGGATGACCAAGCGGGGGGAGCGAGGTTCCGCCTCCCAAAACCCGAAGCTCGGTGAGGTGCCGTTGCCCGGTGCTCACCCGAGACCGTCCCGGCTCTCGAACTCAATTTGCTGCCGCCAGGTGCCGACCAGTTCCCGAAGCCGACCAAACTCGGCGTCTTTAACCTCGAAATCGGCTCTGGGTAGGCGGTCGAAACTTCGGAGCATGTCGGCGAGGACCGGTCGATTGAAACCGGGATCCTTATTGGCAGTCAGCGTGCATAGGCGTTCAAAACGTCTTCGGTCCGGTCGAGCGGGAATCGTCGGGCATCCCACGCCAGGTCGACCGTGGTGGTTTCCAGTTCAGAGGAGACAAGCAGGCGAAAGAACCCATCGGTGACCTGGACCCGCCCCACGGTCGAGGCCGTCTCGGATTTGACAAGGAGACCTCGGGCGCCCTTATCGAACCGATTCAATCAGCCGGGTTTCGGAACACCGAAGGCAACCTTCTAGGCATGGTCCAACTCGGCTCGGCGTCGGCGGTGTTGCATCATCATCCCAGCTGGGTGGTGCCTTTCGGCTGAGTTTCGCCCTCCTGCGGCAGTAGGTAGGCCTGGGGTGAAGGTCTGAGAGGGCGCAGCAACCAATAGGGCCTTCGGGTTCCGTCCGGTGAGACCCGATCTGCTCGCCTGGTCAGACCGAGCCACCGGCGGTAGGCAGTCGCGGCCTGGGCAGTGTCCACTCTGATGTCCCCGTAGTGGTCGCCGGGTTGCGCCTTGGTGATCCGTACTGCTTGATGCCAGCAGTGTTGTCCGGAGATGGGATCGGGCTGTACCGGGAATGTGAGGTTCTGATGGACGCCCGAGTCCGACCACCAGATGCGGAGCGTATCGGGGTCGGTGGATTGGTAGGGCCTAACTCTCTTGCGACGTTGCAGCCCCCACTTGCTTCCCTCATGATCAAGAGCCACCGTCGCCATCGCCTGGCGCTGGCCTTGGTCTCCCAACTTCCACCTCCCCATATGGTGGGAGCAGGCCACCACCCCGGGGCGGATGCCTTCGGTCACCCATGCCTTCACCACGTAGTGGCCGATCTCGGTCTCCACTCTCACCAAGTCGCCGGTGTCGACGCCCAGACGGGCGGCGTCGATGGGGTGAATCCAGAGAGGATTGGTGTGGGCGATCTCATCGAGCCATTTGGCGTTGGCAGACCGGGTGTGGATCTGAATAGGAAGCCGGAACGTGGAGATGAGCGGCATCTGTCCTTCGCCCAGGTTCGATGGGTGGATGTGGCTTTTGATGTAACCGGGGAGGGCGTACTCGGGCCAGCCCCAAGAGACCATCGTGGTGGAGTAGAACTCGAGGCGGCCGCTCGGGGTTGGAAAGCCTCGCTGCACCTGGCCGCCGTTCTGTACGCCAACCGGACGGCGTCCCTCGCCGTCGGGATCGGGGCTCGACAAGGGAACCACGTTGGGGTGGTCAGGTCGGGGCGCCCGGGTGTAGACCCGCCCGAAGCGGTCCACTGCCGGGTCGACGAGTTCGGCCTCTGGGACTGTCTGCTCGAACACCGCCCCCACCTTCGATGCAATCTCAAAGGCGCCGTAACGGCGCATGTATTGCAACGGCGTCAGCCCCTCCGCCACCGCCTTCTCGCGAAGACCAGGCACCGAGTTGGCGAACATCCACCCGTAGTACTCATCGATGGTGAGCCGTTCGCCCGGCTGTTCCTTCGACTCGTGGAACTTCCTGATCCCAAGCGACCCGTCTGGGTCGATACGCCAGGAGAGATCGATCCAGAACTCGTTCTCTTCCCATACCTCGCCGGGATTGGATTCCCGGCTGTCGGACACCGGGTCTCGGAGCCGCTCACGGGCGGCCCGTGCCACCGGTTGGCGGAACCCGATCCACTGACCGTCGTACTGCTCGTAGGAATGGACGTCATGTCGTTCGGTGGAATGACCCATCGGGAGGATGTAGTCGGCGAAGAACGACGTCTCCGACCAGGTGGGGGTGAGGGCGACGTGCAGCCCGACCTTGTCATGGTCGGTCAGCATCTCGATCCATGAGAACCCGTCCGGGTTGGTCCAAACCGGGTTGTAGACCCTGGTGAAATAGACGTCGAGGGATCCGCGGCCCTCCGCTGTGAAGTGGGGGAGCAGGTACGACAGCTCATGCATGGCCAAGGGGTATTCGAGCGGCCAGGTGAGCTCGTTCCAGGTGGCGGGATGTGGAGGGGTGTGAATCGGCCGGGGGACGAACTTGTTCCAGGCGTTGGGAAAGGTTCCACCCTCAGTGGCGATCGCTCCAAGCAGGGCGTTGATCAGAAAGAGGGTCCGAGCTACCTGCCACCCTCCCAGGTTGCCTGCCCCTGCCGACCGCCAGTTGTGAGCGGAGAAGCGGGTTCCAGCCCCGGCCACGACCTCCGCCACCTCCCTCAACACCGAGGCCTCGATTCCAGACTCCGAGGCGGCGAAGTCGAAGGTGAACTCGGAGTAGAGCTCTGTCAGCACCTGCTCGAAGGACTCGAAGGTGTAGGGAAGGTCGGGCCGTTCTCGAACGAGGTACTCCTCCCAGTTCCACCAGCGATGCATGAAGTCGCGGCCGTAGGCACCGGTTTGGATGAGGTGGTTGGCGATGGCCAGGTTGATGGCCGCCTCCGATCCCGGGTATGGGGAGAGCCAATGGTCGGCGTGGGTGGCGGTGTTCGACAGCCGGGTGTCGAGAACTATCAACTTGGCCCCTCGGGCCTTGGCCTCGGTTATCCGCTGGGCGTGTGGATTGAAGTAGTGGCCGGATTCCAGGTGGGCCGAGATCAGGTAGATGACCTTGGCGTTGGCATAGTCGGGCGAGGGCCGGTCGATCCCCATCCACAGCTCGTATCCGAACCGGGCCCCCGATGAGCAGACGTTGGTGTGGGAGTTGTGTCCGTCAACACCCCATGAGGCCAGCACCCGCTCGGTGAAGCCGTCCTCGCCGGGGCGGCCGACGTGGTACATGACCTGGTTGGGCCGCCCTTCTGTGATGGCCTTGCGGATGCGGGCGGCGATGTCGTCCATCGCCTCGTCCCAGCTCACCTCGGTCCACTTGCCTTCGCCGCGCCGGCCCGAACGCTTAAGCGGGTGGAGGATGCGGTCGGGGTCGGTGATCTGGTTGATGGTGGCCGGGCCCTTGGCGCAGTTCTTGCCTCGCGACCCTGGGTGCTCGGGGTTTCCCTCGAGCTTTCGGATCTCGAGGGTCTGGCGGTCGACATACGCGAGGAGACCGCAGGCCGACTCGCAGTTGAAGCAGGTGGTCGGAACCAGCATCGAGTTGCGCTCAACGCGCTCCGGCCAAGCCCGGGAATCAAGCTCGGTCCAGTCGTCCCAGCGGTCTTTGGGGGGGAAAGAGTCGAGGTAGATGCCGCTCGGGCCCGGATACCTCATGCCAGGGGCACCGTCTGTCCGGCCTGCACGTAGGCGTGCTCATGGGCAAGTAGGCCGACCAGGCCGGGAAGCGCCACCCACGCACCAAGGAGCGGGGCGAGCAGAGCGATTGCTACGAGCAAAACGCCCGCCCAGAAGAACCGTAGATTTCGGCCCCTGGTCATCTCCCACACCGCCAGATGAGCATGGGCGGTCACGTGGGGAAGGGTGATCTCGGCGAGGACGAAGAGAAGATGCAGCACCGCGGAGGCGAACAGGGCCCAGCGGAGAGGAACGACGGCTTCCCCTTCGAAGTAGGCGAAGGGCAACAGGGCCGCCGATCCTGCGAGCATCGCCTGCACGGCCATGTGCGGCGGGAGGAGGGGACTCTGCCAGAGGTCCCGGGCCTTCGACTGACCGAACAGGTAGGCGGTGTAGACGGCCGTCATCGCGGAAAGCGGAAGACCCAGCACGGCCACGCCAAGTCGGACGGTCGCGTCGGTGAAAGAGTGGACCGCCAGCGCCAATCCGAAGCCGAGGATTATCAGTCCGCCGCGCACGAGCCAACTTCGCCACTGGGGCCTGGTGAAAATGTAGAAGAAGCGCTCGGGATGCTCGAGATCCCATATGAGGACAATCCCGGTCAACAGCAGGAAGCCGATCCCCAAGATCGGGGTCCATCGGGAGAAGAGGCTGGAAGTCCAGCCGAGCAATCCGACAAGTGCCAGCAGCACCGGCACCAGGTAGACCCCGGCGGCGATGGACTTGGTCCAGGTGTACAGACTCACCCGCCAATCCCAAGGCGCCTTGTGGGGTATGTCGTAGGAAAGCATCGCCGCCGCCGAGGAATTGGACCACCCGCCCGGATGGCCCGACCGCACCCCCTCGCCTTGCTCCGACCACATATATAGGTCACCGGCCGGTCGCCTGGCGGCGATGGGGTCGAGGGTCGCCTGATGGGCTCCCTTGTAGAACAGCTTGGGGTGGGTTTCTTTCTCCGGCCGGCGGACCGATACCGGCTCCCGGTTGACGATCCTCGCCACCTTCGAGAAGGGGTCGTTGAGATCTCCGACCAGGATGGCCTCGGTGGGGCACACCACCACACACGCCGGTTCCAGTCCGATGTCGATCCGGTGGGCGCAGAAGTTGCACTTCTCGGCGGAGTGATCCTCCGGGTTGATGAAGATGGCGTCGTAGGGGCAGGCGGCAATACACGCCTTGCAGCCGATGCAGATCCGCTTGTCGAAGTCGACAATGCCGTCGGCGCGCCGGTACATCGCCGAGGTGGGACAGGCGGCCACGCAAGGAGCGTCGTCGCATTGGTTGCAGCGGGTCACCTGGAAGGCCCGGCGAGCGAGCGGCCATACCCCGACGTCGACCGACTTGACGTAGGTGCGGGTCACGCCCAACGGGACTGCGTTTTCCGACTTGCAGGCAGTGGTGCAGGCGTGACAGCCGATGCACCGGGTCTGATCGATCACCTTCACCCAGGAGGTGTCCCGTTCGGAAAGCTGGGTCGGCACGGACCGCCGACCTTACCCGGAAGCACTTGCAGATACCTGCATATGTGCCATAGTTCGGTCGTGCGGGCCAGCATCGCCGAAATCAACCGTCTCCATGCCAACGTCTGCAAAGGACTGGGCGATCCCAAGCGTCTAATGATCATCAGCGTTCTTCGGGAAGGCGACCGGACCGTTTCCGAGATCTGCGCCGACCTCGGGGTGCCGCAAGCCAACATCTCCCAACACCTCGCCATCTTGAGGAGCAAGGGCCTGGTGACCGCTCGCAAGGAAGGCCAGTGGGTCTATTACTCGCTTAGTTCGCCGAAGATCGCCGACGCCATGGACCTGATGCGAGAGGTCATGGCCGAACAACTGGGCGAGATCGCTCAGGCCATCGTCTGAGCGTCTGGTTCCAACGTGTCGCTCCTGGTTGCGATCACGGGGGACGAGCTAGCCATCCGCCAGCTGCACCGGGCGGCGGGGACCCTGGGTGCAATGCTCCGGCTGGTGAGCGGGGTCGAATTGGAGGCACTGCCAGAACCCCCATCGGGTGTAGTGCTCGATCTCGACCAGGGCGAATTCCTGCCGGTGCTGAGCCGGTTGCGTGGCCGCTGGCCCGGCGTCCTGGTGGTGGGGTTCCTCGCCCTTCCCGACGCCGACCGGTGGCGGTCCGCTCTCGACGGAGGGTGTGACTTCGTGACTACCCGGGGCGGCCTGGGGAGGCTGCTCTCCGACCGGGTGCCCGAGTACCAGTCACGACCGGGCGGCTCTCGCCTTCGCCTCTTCGCACTCGGTGATGTCGCCGGTCGAGTGGGCCTAGTGAAACAGCTCGACGACACCCCGTTTGGACCGGTTGCGGTGTACCACCTGGGGGGAAAGATCCTTGCGGTATCGGACCGCTGCCCTCATGCCGGTGCCCGGCTGTCGGAAGGCGAACTGGCCGGTGACGAACCGGTCATCACCTGTCCTCGTCACGGCAGCCGTTTTGCATTGACGGATGGTGAACGCGTGCGCGGTCCCGCCGACGACCCGCTTCCCACTTTCCGGGTGGTGGTGGAGGGAACCGAGGTGTTTCTACGGTTGGGCTGACCGGAACCCTCAGGAAGTGCTTGCATATATTCGATTACGTGCATACATTTATCCTTGGCTTTGCCTGCATGCAAGGAGGATCCGAATTGACGGTCGATGTCCATGCTGACAAGGTTCTCGACTGCACCGGATTGCTCTGCCCGATACCGGTGGTCAAGACCTCGAAGGCGATCAGGGAAATCGAGATCGGCCAGATCCTCGAAATGATCGCCACCGACCCGGGGGCCCCGCCCGACATGGAGGCCTGGGTACGGCAGACCGGCCATCAGATGGTCGCCCAGACTGCCGACAACGACCAGTTCCGATTCTGGTTCCGGCGCACCAAGTAAGGAGCAACCGCAAATGGTCACCACCATGGACACCGCTCTCCAGGAGGTCCTCAAACCAAGCGATCCCACCGACCGACCGAAGCGGATGGCGCTAGTGGCATCGAAGGGTGGCCTCGACGAGGTCTACCCGGTCCTCATCCTCGCTTCCACGGCGGCCGCCATCGGCTGGGAGGTGGGCGTGTTCTGCACGTTCTACGGCCTCGACATCGTCAACACCAAGCGGAACAAGAAGCTCAAGGTGTCGGCGGTGGGCAACGCCGCTTCACCTCCCCCGATGAAGAGCATCGAGTTCCGGGTCCCCACCATCCTCGGCATCCTGCCTGGAATGAACTCGGTGGCCACCTGGATGATGAAGAGCTGGATGAAGAAGTCGAAGATCCCCTCGTTCCAAGAGATGATGGATCTCTGCCTCGAATCGGGAGTCAACTTCTACGCGTGTGCCACCACCCTGGGGGTAATGAGCGTCAAAAAAGAGGACGTCATACCCGAGGCATCCTGCCTGGGCGCCACCGCCTTCCTCGATTTCGCCGCGGGCGCCGACGTAGCCCTGTTCATCTGAACCGGCATCAAGGAGAGACCGATCTTGGGTGAGGCGCGGATCGTCTACGTGCAGACACATGGGGTGGACGAGCCTTCCAAGGCCGCCACCCCTTTCTACCTTGCCACTGCCGCCGGCGCCATGGACATGGACGTGTCCATCTACTTCACAATGCATGGACCCACCCTTCTGCAGAAAGACGTGCAGGACTCGCTGACCGTCAAGCAGGGCGGGGCACCCATCGGAACCTTCGTCAAGATGGCACGGGACATAGGCGTGAGGTTCCTGGTGTGCCAGCCCTCCCTCGATCTGAACGACCTGAAGATGGAGGACCTCATCGACGGCGTGGACATGATCGGGGGCGCCGCCTTCAACGAGATGGCGGCGGAAGCGGACGCGGTGATCAGCTTCTAATGGCGACCGCCACCCTCGCTCCCGCATTGTTCACCCGAGATCCGGGGGCAACCCTATCCCCCAACCACTACACCGAGGTCCCCTACGAGGAAAAGCTCCGCCTTTGGGAGCAGGTCAAGGCCGACTCCCGCTACAGCGACTACATGTACGGCTGTTACGAGTGCGGCATCTGTGTGGCCGCCTGCCCTTCCGCCCGCTTCTACGATTTCTCACCGAGGAAGATCGCCCAAGCTGCCGGCCGCGAGGACGTCGAGCTCATCTACGAACAGATGAACGACGACGTCTGGAACTGTTCGCAATGCTTTTCCTGTGACCGCTGCCCGCGGCAGAACTCTCCGGGAGGTCTCATCACCATCCTCCGCGAGGTGGCCGTCACCAACGGTTTGGCCTCCTCCAAAAAGGCCCTGGAGGGGTACTCCAGAATCGTTTACAAGATCATGACCACCGGCACCCAGGTGTCCCCCGACATGCTCCAACCCGACGCTTTCCCCGACTGGGGCCCGGACGTGCGGACGGTGTCGGAGAACCTCGATACCTGGCGTCGGGCGATGCCTCCCGAGACCCACCACACCACCTCGGCGAGCTGGACCGTCAGCAAGAAGACTCTCACCGAGCTCTACCTGATCTGGCATTACAGCGGGGTGATGGACATGATCGCCCAGGTTGACGAGGGACTGCACATGATCATCATGGACGTGATGGAAGAGTCCCTGGAAGAAGCCGGATACGAGATCTAGGAGATGTGAGATGAGCCTGATCCCGATCGAAGCCATCCGCCGCAAACCGGCTCCCGATCCGGCCGATGCTCCTACCGAGGACATCCGCGAGCTGCTCTTCGAGCTTGAAGACGCCGGCGAGCTGATCGTGCAAAGAGTGCCGGAGCCCTATATGGAAGTGATGACAAAGTACGGGAGGACCAAGAAGATTCCCGTCGAGCAAACCTGGCATCACAAGTCGTGCGGGCAGTGCGGACACATCCCGGGATACTCGACCTCGATCTTCTGGCTGAACCGCAAGCTGGGACTCGACTACTTCGATCCCACCGACCAGACCTCCTGCACCGCCTGGAATTACTACGCCTCCGCCACCTCGAATGCGCCCGCCCAGGCCGGGGTGGCGGTGCGCAACTTCGCTGCCGCCCTCGAGACCGGTTACTTCCCGATGATCCACTGTGCCACCTCCTACGGCCATTACAAGGAGGTGCGTCACCAGCTGGTCCATCACGCCGATCTTCGTGCCAAGGTACGCGACATCATGGGCAAGTTGGGTAAGCCGCTGGTGCTGCCCGAGGAGATCGTTCATTACTCGGAGTGGGTGCATGCCATGCGCGATCGCTTTGTGGAGAAGCAGGTGTACGACTTCTCCAACCTCACCGTCACGGTTCACCCCGCCTGCCACTACTACAAGCTGATCAAAGAAGATGCCATCTACGACCCCGACATCTACGGAGGGGAGCGCACCGCCACCGTCTCGGCCATGGTCATGGCGCTGGGGGCGAGGGTGGCCGACTATTCCACCTTCTTCGACTGCTGTGGGTTCGGGTTTCGCCACATCCTGGTGGAGCGAGACTTCACCCGTTCCTTCGCCACTCAGCGAAAGATCGAGGTGATGAAAGAGGAGGCGAACCCCGACGTCACCATCACTCACGACACCGGTTGCGTCACGACCCTCGACAAGAGCCAGTTCTCCCCCGAAGCCCACAACCGCAAGGTGGGCATACCGGTCATGTCAGACGCCCAGTTCGCCGCCCTGGCGATGGGCGCCCACCCCTACCGCGTGTGCCAACTCCACTGGCACAGCACCGACAACCGGCCGCTTCTGGAGAAGATGGGGATCGACTGGAAGGCGGCCTGGGAGGAGTTCTCGGAGGACCTGGCCCGGATCGAGCGGGGAGAGATCGAGTATCTGACCTGGGAGGACGCCGGTGTCTAGCGGTGGCGTAGGGCACCGGGCCCCCGCCGGATCTGAGCGGGTCTTGGTGATCGGCGCAGGGCCAGGAGGGCTGGAGGCGGCCCGGCTGGCAGCAGCGCTGGGCAGTGAGGTGTTGGTAGTGGAGAAACAGGCGGGGCTGGGTGGCACCCCCATCGCCGAGAGCTACGCCGCCTTGACCCACGGGTTTCGCTCGGCGGAGGAGGCGATGGGAGAGATGATGGCGGCGGCCGTCGACCAAGCCGGAGTCACCATCCAGACCTCCACCGAGGTCACCGGGGTGTCCGGTTCGGCCGGCCACTTCCTGGTAACCCTGAGTTCGGGGGACCCGGTCGAGGCGGGGGCGATCATCATCGCCACCGGCTTCCAGCATTTCGACCCCGGCCGGGAGACCCAGCAGTACGGCTACTACGAGTTCGCCGATGTCATCACCTTGGTTGATGCCGAGAAGATGCTCAAGGCCCACAATTTCGTCACCCCCTCCACCGGCGAGCCGCCCAAGCGGGTCGCCTTCATTCAATGCGTCGGCTCGCGGGACCGCCAGATAGGGAATGAGTACTGCTCCAAAGTGTGCTGTGGAATCTCGTCCAAACAGGCGATCGAGATCCGCCAGCAAGTACCTGACGCTCGGGTGTTCGTCTTCTACATCGACATGCGTATGTACGGCTATTGGGAGAACGAGATCTACTGGCCCGCCCAAGAAGAGCACAAGGTCAATTTCATCAAGGGGATCGTCACCGAGATCCTGGCAAAGGGCGGCCGGTTGGTGATCAGGGGGGAGGACACCACCATGGGCCGCCCGATGGAGATCCCCATGGACGTCGTGGTGCTGGCCGTGGGCATGGAACCAAGCCAGGGCACCCGCCGCATGGCTGAGATCTTGGGGGTCGCGACGAACAAGTACGGGTTCATCGAGCGGGCACCCGAGAGCCTCGACACCGTCGCCACCTCGGTGCCGGGGATCTTCGTGTGTGGAGCGGCCTCGGGCCCGGCCGATCTCGACGACACCATCTCCTCGGCAGGAGCCGCAGCCGCCAAGGCTGTGGCCCTGGTCCGCCGGGCGGAGGTGCCGGCCTGAGCACCGGGACCTTCTACCGAGGCCAGGTGGTCGACACTCCCGCCGCCCGCGAGTTCATCGAGCAGGCTCTGGAGCGTGTGTCCCGCGAGGAGCTGGGCGATGTAGCCAGCCTGGTGGAGAAAAAGGCAGCCGCTTTCGGAGAGCTACTTGCCCAGGATCGGATTACCTCGATCACCGAGGATGAAGCCACCTCGCTCCTGCGCTCGGTGTTCTCATGCCGGCGCCGATCAAACATCATCCTGTCCGAACTCACCCTTGATGGATTCAGGACGCTGGCGGCCACTTTGCTCTACGGGGAGGGGGCGGTCGATGTGCGGCTCGAGGATTTTCATCGGCGGGTTGCTTTTCTCGGAAAGGGAGTGCCGGAGAACACCGGCTACGACCTCGCCTCCGAGCTGCTCCATTTCGCCCAGCCCGACCTCCACTGGCTGTGGACCCGGTGGATCTGGGACCCGGACACCGAGACCGGCGCCCTGCCCTTAGTGCTCACCGAGGAGGTCGACCTGACCGGGGCGGGTATCGCCGAGACCTACCGGCGGGTGGGCTTTGCCATGTCGTTTATCGACCAGGTGGGGGAGGCGGCCGGGTTCCGGGAGAAGGGTCACGGCCATTTCGACACCGACGTCTTCCTGGCCTGCGTTTATGTCGTCTATCTCTACACCACGTTGCGGATGCGAATGACCCAGGAGTTCAACCAGGTCATGCCCCAGGCGGGGGAGTTGCTCCGGCGTCTGCTCGGGGTGCATCGCTCGCCACTGTTGGAGGTGGGGTGATGGCCCGCTCCGTCAACCCCAAGGTGGAGCCGGAACGGGTCCACGAGATCGAAAACGTGGTGTTGCGGGGGATGGACATTTCCGGGCATTGGAACAGGATGTTCGACCCCCGGGTGATCACCGATTACGACGTCGCCCAAATGGACCGGGTCACCGACCTCCCCGGCGGGGAGTCGATGGGCTGGTGCTACCAGTGCGCCCAGTGCATAGCCGTCTGCCCGGTGGACCATGTCGGAAGCTACGGCCCACGGAAGATCTATCGCGACATACAGCTGGGGATGGACTTCTTCACCTCGTCGGATCTCTGGCTGTGCACCACCTGCGGCAATTGCCTGCGGGTCTGCCCCAAGGAGGTCAATTTCCTCGACATAATTCCTGCGGTCCGCAGGGAAGCGGTGCTGGCCGGGAACGTCCCCAAGGAGCTTCAGGACGTCTTCGAGAAGACCGCACGCTATGGCAACCCTCTCGGCCAGAATCCCAAGCGCCGCCATGCCTGGACCAAAGGTTTGGAGGTGGAGGTTCCGCTCATCTCCGAGTTGGGCCGCAAGGTCGAGGTGCTGTGGTGGGTGAGCGACTATCCCTCATACCACCCGCGGGGCATCAACGCTTCCCGCTCATTGGCCAGGGTGCTCCACAAGTTGGGAATCGATTTCGCCATCCTCGGGGCCGACGAGCACCACGATGGCGACTCCATGCTGAGAGCCGGTGAGCCCGGGCTTTTCGAGATGCTGGCCGACCACAACATCGAGGTGCTCAACCGCTACCAGTTCGACCTGCTGGTGACCACTGATCCCCACGCCTACAACGCCTTCCTCCATGAGTACCCCCAGCGCGGCGGCACCTACAACGTCGTCCACTACAGCCGCTTCCTCGCCGACCGGATCGGCCAGCTCGGCCTCTCGGAGGACGTGCAACGCAAGATCACCTTCCACGACCCCTGTTACCTGGGCCGTCACAATGGCGAGTACCAGGCGCCCCGAGATCTCATCAGCGCCCTGCCCGGCGCCGAGCTCGTCGAGATGTGGCGGATCAAGGAGAACGGCTACTGCTGCGGCGGCGGAGGCGGTGGGATGTGGCTCGATGGCCACGCCGCCGGGCACCAGAGTATGCGACTCTCCGAGAAGCGGGTGCTGGAAGCCATCGAGACCGGGGCTGACACCCTGTGCGTGGTTTGCCCCTACGAGGTCTCCCGGTTCGAGGACGCCGTGAAGTCCACCAACAACGACGGGAAGCTCGCGGTGCGAGACATCGCCGAGTTGCTGGCCGAGGCTCTCGGCCTTCCCACCGACTGAGCGCCGGGCTCCAGTTGGGTCTTGACCCGGTGGTCTTTGATGTATGGTCGCCTTTGGGTGCAGGCTGGAGGCTCTGAGACCTTGCAGGCGGGGACACGCCTGGGGAGAGGTCAGAATGGGTCGGGTCCACCAACCTGAAGGGGATGGGGGTTTGGATATGGCCAGATCAGCGTCTGGTCGGCCCAGGTCGCCGGCGATGCGCAGGGCCGAAGGCTAGGGGACAGGTCTCAGGACATCGTTGAGCGTTTCTGGGAGGGTTGTCTGCCTGGGCGCATAACGGCATTGGCAATTGTGCTATTATTTGTGGCATGTTCCGTGTGCGCATCTCAACCACGGTGAATGCCAAACGCTTGCATCAAGCGCGGGCGCTGGTTGGAGGGCGACTCAGTCAGTTGATGGATGCCGCGCTGACGGCCGTGGTCAATGAACGGCTCAACGCCTTGGAGATCGCCGCTCTCCAGGATCATCCTTACGACCGCGACCCCGACCTCGCCCTTCCGCAAGCTCTGGTCAACTGGGAGCCCGAGCTGCCCTACGACGGGCGGGTGCCTGCCGAAGTTCTCGCCTTGGCGCGGAAGCGACGACGAGCCAGGGCCTCGTGATAGGAGTCGGGCATGGGCAGGTGTGGTGGGCGGATCTCCCCGATGAGAAGGTGAGGCCGGTGTTGATCCTCACCAGGTCGGGGGTGGCCCCACTGCTCAGTCGGTTGCTGGTCGCACCGGTGACGACGACGGTCCGGGGAATCCCAACCGAGGTGGTACTCGGGACCGCCGAAGGAGTCAAGGAAGGGTCGGTGGCCAATCTCGACAACGTCCAACTCCTATCCACAGACCGCCTACTGCGCCGGGCGGGCTCCGTAGCTGGTGATCGATGGCCGGAGTTCTGTGAAGCGATGGCTCGGGTCATGGCCTGCTGACCATCGCCGGCTCCACACTTGGCTGCATGCATGATCGATGCTGCAAGATCGCGGAGGTGGTCCCTGAAGCAGTTGACGGCCCAGGCCGCCGACGCCATACTCTCACAGACATATGCGAATTCCTGCATATGTCATCACCCTGACCGAGGCAACGAGGAGGAGAGACGTTGAACATCGCCGTTCTGTTGCGGGTGGTACCCGATCCGGTGGAGGAGCTGGAGCTCTCCTCAGGCGGGACCGACCTCGACCGCGACTTCCTCGGCTTCGTGGTCAACGAGTTCGACGAGCACGCCCTTGAGGAGGCCCTGCTGCTGAAGGAGGAGGCCGGCGGTTCGGTGACGGCCTTCGCCCTTGGCACCGCCGATGAGGTGACCCAGATGCTGCACACCGCTCTCGCCAAGGGTGCCGCCTCCGCCATCAAGTTGGGCGACGGCCTCGACCCGCTCGATGCCCATGCTCAGGCCGAGCTGTTCGCCGAAGCGGTCAAGGGGGGATCCTTCGACGCGGTGTTGTGTGGGGTACAGGCGTCCGACGAGCTCGATGGGCAGGTGGCCATGCTCCTGGCGGCCCGGCTGGGGCTGCCCCACGTTTCGGTGGTGGTGGGGGTGCGACCCGCCGACGGCGGTCTCAGGGTGACCAAGGAATATTGGGCGGGGATTACCGCCGAGTTTAGGGTGGACCTGCCGGTGGTGCTCGGGGTGCAAGCGGCCCGCCAGCCTCCACGCTACGTGGCGGTAGCCAAGATTCGAGAGGCCCAGCAATCGGGGGCTCTACAGGAGATAGACGTGACCGCCCCAATGTCGGCCTCCGGATTGAGGGTGACGGCCATGCGCATCCCGGAGACGGCCGAGGGGGCCGAGATGATCACCGGTGACGAGATCGCTGCCGCGGATCGGATCGCCGAGCTGATAAGGGAGGCGCGGTGAACGTCCTGGTGTTGACCGAGCATTTGCAGGGTTCGTTCACTGATGCCACCTTCGAGGCGCTGGCGGTTGGCCGCCGTCTGGGTGGACCGGTGGAGGCCGTGTTGGCGGGTCCGGCATCCATGGCTGGCCAGCTTGGTGGCGCCGACACCGTGCTGGTGGTGGAAGATCCAGCCTTAGAGTCGTTCATTCCCGAGGCGCACGCCCGTGTGTTTGCGGCATTGGTAGCCGAGCGGGAACCGGAGGTGGTTTTGGTCCCATACACCTCGATGGGGATGGACGTCGCCTCCGAAGTGTCGATGCGTTGTGGACTGCCCCTCGTCTCGTATTGCACGGATGTTCGGGTCGATGAGGGTCTCTCCGCCACGTGCCGGTTGTATGCGGGAAAGATCGAGGTCGATGTCGACGTGCCGGGTGGTCGGGGGGTGTTTGCCATGCTGTCGGGGTCGGCCGCGGCCGCCGACGGTCGGTCGGGCGGAGCCGGGGAGGTGGTCAAGGTTGCTACTCCAGATCTGGCTGGCTTGCGGACACGGTTCGAGCGGCTGGTCGAACCGGCCGGTGGCGATGTCGACATCACTGCCGTTGAGGTCCTTGTGGTGGTGGGGCGGGGGATTGAGTCCAAGGACAACATCGCCCAGGCCGAGGCCCTGGCGGCCGCCCTCGGTGGGGCGGTGGCCTGCTCCCGGCCCATCGTCGACCAGGGCTGGCTCCCCAAGACCCGCCAGGTGGGCAAGTCGGGTTTGACGGTCAAGCCCAAGGTGTATCTTGCCTTGGGGGTGAGCGGCGCCCCCGAGCACCTGGAGGGGATGCGGAAGGCCTCCACCATCATCGCCGTCAATAAGGACCCCAAGGCGCCGATCTTCGGGGTTGCCCATTACGGCTGGGTAGGCGACCTGTTCGAGCTCATCCCCGAGCTGACCGTCAAGGTGGGATGAGTGCGGTGACACCGTGATTGTCGGCGCTGCTCTGCTAGGGGAGAACGAGGCCGGGAGAGAGACCTTTCTCAACCTCGGACCGGGTTCGGTGCTCGCCTTTTACTTGCTGGCTCTCGTCGCCATTTTGGTGTTCCTGTCCGGATTCTGGTTCCGGCTGCGCAAGTACCGGCAGGGGCGGCGAGTCGGCCGTTTGAGCTGGCGGCGGATCGAGCGGGCGCTCGTCGATCTCGCCTCCCAGCGCACGATTGGAAAGCGCGACCCACTCGTTCGGGCCGCGCATTTCTTCGTATTCTGGGGTTTCCTGGTCCTGCTTGCCGCCACGACCATCATCGCCATCGACGAGGACGTGATCGGGCTCTTCCTCGGTCGGCCCGATCTCCAGTTCTGGAGAGGGGCCTTCTACATCGGCTACTCCCTGGTGGTGGACGTCTTCTCGTTGGGTTTCATCGCCGGGCTGCTGTTCCTGGCCTGGCGGCGACGCCAGCGCCCCTACCGGCTGAACTATGCTCGAGTCGATCGGGAGCAGGGCTCATCCGATCGGCGCGGCTACACCCTCGACGACCGCGCTTTCCTCATCATCCTCCTGTTCTTGGGACTGAGCGGCCTGCTGCTGGAGGGATTCCGCATCGCCGCCACCGAGTTTCCCGATTTCGAAGTGGCTTCGGTGGGGGGATGGCTGGTGGGTCTGCTCACGTCCGGGCTCGGACCCGAGGGAAACGAGATGGCGCGGATCGTGACATGGTGGATACACGCCGTTACCGCCCTGGGGTTCATCGCCTCTATCCCCTACTCGAAGGCGATGCACATGGTGGTCGATGTCGCCAACCTGGCCCTCACCGACCAGGACTCGGCCCGGCGTCTCCCGGATGCCAACGGCAAGGTGGCGGCAATGCAGCTAAAAGCCTTCACCGTGAAGGAGTTGCTCGACTTCGACTCCTGCACCAAATGCGGTCGCTGCCATGAGGTATGCCCGGCCCGCGCCTCCGGGGCACCCCTCTCGCCGCGTGACCTCATCCTCGACCTCCGGGAGTGGGCCGATGCTCTCTCCGGGATCAATCTGTGGTACGGGCCGGGCGCCGAGCCCCGCCATCAGGACACGGCCGGGCTCGCCGGCGGTGTGATCGCCGCCGAGACCCTGTGGGCCTGCACCACCTGCATGGCCTGCATGGAGGTCTGTCCGGTCGGGATCGAACACGTTCCCACCATCGTCGGGCTCCGCCGGCAGTTGGTGGATAAGGGAGAGATGGCGCCCGGCTTGCAGACCGCCTTCCAGGCACTGACTCGGGCCGGCAACAGCTTCGGACAGCCTGCGAAACAGCGAGCTCGCTGGACCAAGGGCGCCCAGGTCGAAGTCAAGGACGCCCGGGTCCAACCGGTGGAGTGGCTGTGGTTCGTCGGTGACTACGCCTCTTATGACCCCCGCGCCCAGCAGGTCAGCCAGACCGTCGCCCGACTGCTCGAGCGAGCCGGGACTGACTTCGGGATACTCTTCGACGCCGAGCACAACTCCGGAAACGACGTCCGCCGGGCAGGCGAGGAGGGCCTCTTCGAGATGCTGCGCGATCACAACCAGGCAGCGCTGGCCGCCGCCTCGTATCGGCAAATCTTCACCACCGACCCGCACACCCTCAACGCTCTCTGCCACGAGTACGGAATACCGGAGGCAATGCACTACACGCAGCTGCTGGACCGCCTGGTCGCCTCCGGCGAGCTGGCGCTGGGACCGCTGGAAGGTAAGGCCACCTACCACGACCCCTGCTTCCTGGGCCGCTACGCCGAGGAGTACGAGGCCCCTCGTCGTTTGATCAAAGCTACGGGTCTGGAGCTGATCGAGATGGGACGCTGCCGCGAGAACAGCTTCTGCTGCGGCGCCGGCGGGGGCCGCATTTGGATGGACGACTCGGGGCTGGCCGAGCGTCCCTCCGAGAACCGGATCCGAGAAGCGGTGGCCCTGGGCGACGACGTCCGTTACTTCGTGGTCGCCTGCCCCAAGGACCTGGTGATGTACTCGGAGGCGGTGAGGAGCACCGGCCACGAAGGCCGGCTGGAGGTGGTCGACGTCGCCCAGCTATTGGAGCGGGCGCTGGAGATGGAGGTGGCGCCGGTTGGCTGAGCAGGGGACCCCGGTGTCGATCTCCGGCTCCCCACGATTGGAGAAAGCTTTGGCGGAGCCGTCCGGCCAGCTGGCCGCGGCCCTCGGCCAGGCGGCCTGCGCTCTGCTCTCCTACCTGATCCAGGTGGTCGACCGTGAGGATCGGCTCGAGTCCGGCACCGGGCTCTTCAAGCAGGAGCTGGCCGGTGATCCCGAGGCCCGGCAACGGGCGGTCGAGGACTCGGTCCTGAGAATGTTGCGGATGGCGGCGGACCCCGTCAACTTCCGAGTGCTCGAGAGCCTCGCCCGGTCGAGCCACGTGACCACGACGGCGTTGTCCGTCACCATCGGCCTTCCCCGGCTGGCGGTGGAAGAGAGGATCTCCGATCTGGTCTCGGCCGGGCTGGCGGCCAAGGTTTTTGCTTCTGGGCAGGTAGCCGGCACCGATACCGGGGCAGCGCTGGTGGGTCTGGTCAGGGAGGCGGTGGCGGCGGGTTCCACCTTCTTCGAGGAGCAGCGATGACCTGTCCATTCTGCGGGTTCAATGGCCCCCGGCCCGAGCTCCACGCCCACCTCACCGACACCCACTTCGATAAGGTTGAGACGGTGACGAACCTCAGCCAACGCCGCTACTACCACCTTGCCTGCCCGTCGTGCGACGACTCCTGGAAACAGGAGATCAAGCCACGGCTCCGTGACCCTGGGTTCCTCGAGGAATACTCCCGTGAGATCCGCGTCGTCGCCTTCGACCAGTTCATCTATCACCTGCAGGCCGCCCACGACAAGGACGAGGCCGATGCCTGAAATTCGAGGCTGCGATATCCCCGATCACCTTCACTATTGGCCGGAGAAGCACGTGTGGGCTTCCCTCACCGATGGCATCGTGACGGTCGGCATTACCGACATCGCCCAAAATCTTGCCCATAACGTTCTCTCCGCCCTGCCCAAGGAAGTGGGTCGTCCCGCCAAGAAAGGAAAGAGCCTGGGGACGGTGGAGTCGAGCAAATGGGTAGGCCCCGTCACCTCTCCTCTCGACGGCCAGGTGGTGGCGTCGAACCCTCTCCTCACCTCCGATCCCGGGATTCTGAACCGCGATCCTTACGGCGAGGGGTGGTTCGTCCGTATCCAGCCCGACGACTGGTCCCGAGACTCCGCCGATCTAGTCACCGGGGAGGCGGGGGTGGCCGCCTATCAGGCGCTGCTCGAGGCTGAGGGGATCACCTGTCAGTGACCGTCTGGCGTGGTTGCGACGTCCCCACCGACCGCGCCTACGACGTGGAGGGGGATCTTTGGGTTCAATACGAGGACGATCTGGTCCGTCTCGGGCTCACCGACGTTGCCCAGACCCGAATGGGTCGGATGGTGACCATTCGTTTCAAGCAGCCCGGACGGAAGGTGAAGGCAGGGGGATCGGTGGCAACTGTGGAGAGCGCCAAATGGGTGGGCCCGGTTCACACTCCCTTCGCCGGCGAGGTGGTGGAAGCCAACGAGGCCGCCTTCATCAGAGACATCCTCATCGCCAACCGTGATCCCTATGAGGCAGGGTGGATCAGCTTGATCCGCCCGGACCCGCCAGGCGAACCCGACCGCCCGCTGCTGCGGGGTGAGGAAGCGGTGGCGGAATACAAGGCACGGATCGAATCCCTCGAGATGAGCTGCTTTCGGTGCGAGGATTGATGGCGACGGTCATGCGGGTGATCGACTTCGGGGAGGTCTCCCCTCTCCGCTCTCAGACTCTCTGGCATGCCATCGCCTATGGGGTGTCGGCCGGGTCCCCGCCCACCCTCTCTTTTATGCGGCCCTCCCATCCATATGTCTCGATTGGGTTTCATCGACGGTTGGGGGAACTAGACCTCGAGTGGTGTCGAGCAACTGGGCTCCCGGTTTTCCGGCGGATGGTGGGAGGGGGGCCGGTCTACCTCGATGGCGGCCAGCACTTTTTCCAGATCTCGGTTCCCGAGGCGATGACCAAGGGCACCCGGACGCAGTCGATCAGGGCTTTGTTGGCGCCGGCGGTGGAGGCCTTCAGATCGGTGGGGATCGACGCTCATCTCGATGAGCACTCCGAGATATCGGTGGGGACGGCCAAGATCTGCGGGCATGCCGCCGGACAGATCGGTTCGGCAGTGGTGGTGGTTGGCAACCTCATCACCAGTTTCGACCATCAGGCCGCCGCCCGCATCATCGCCACCCCCACGCCCACTGTGGCGGAGGCGTACCTGCGGCTGATGAGGGAGTACGTGAAGGCCACACCGGCCGACCCCGAGGCCTTCCGGGCGGCGGCGGCGGAAGCATATGCGAGCGAGCTGGGTCTCGTGCCCGAACCAGGAATAATGACCAAGCTCGAACTGCTGCGCCTCGAAGAGATCGATGAGCAGTTCCAGGAGCCAGAGTGGCTGGAGGGTTCGCCTGCTCCGGTACCCACCTCGGTCAAGGTGCGAGCGGGGATCAATCTTTCCTTGACCAGAACGGAGGAGACATGAGCGAGCAGAAGATCCGCGGTTTCATCGTCAGGACCGATCTCGCCTACGACCTCGACCACCATCTGTGGGTGGACACTTCCCGCTCGGACGTGGTACGAGTGGGCATGGACCCGCTGGGGGTGGAGACCTCGGGGACCCTGGCCCAGCTGGTACTCCATGCCCCCGGGGGCGACTACTCGCGGGGTCAGCCGGTCGGGAGCCTGGAGGCGGAAAAGTACGTGGGACCGGTGGTCACCCCTCTCTCGGGCCGTGTCATAGCCGTCAACCATCAGGTGGCGAAGGACCCCGGTTTGGTGGGTCGAGATCCCTACGGAGAGGGCTGGTTATTCGAGCTGACCCCCAGCCACCCGTCCGAGCTGGCCGAGCTGCTGGCCGGGGAAGAAGAAGTGGCGACGGGGTTCGAGGAGCGGATCCGTAGATACCGGATCGAGGGGGTGTTGGCCGAATGACTCTGGACGCTCCCACCCGCGGTTTCGAGACCCGGCAGCGCAACTTCGAACCGGTGATGCAGTTTTACGCGCCGGGCCTCAAGAAATGGGAGAGTCAAGAATGGCAACCTCGCAACAGCAAGCGTTTCCTCCCCATCTCGGTCACCGGCGGCGCCTGCGCCCTGCAATGCGATCACTGCCAGGCCAAAGTGCTCAAGGGGATGATCTCGGTTAAGGCCGGAGAGAACCTCTTCGAGCTGGCCCGCCGGCTCCAGGCGGGCGGAACCGACGGCATCCTGGTCTCGGGTGGCTCGCAGAAAAGCGGGGGAGTGCCTCTTCTCTTCCACCTCGACCACATTGCCCGTGTCCGCCAGGATCTGGGAATGAAGGTGGTGGTGCATTCCGGGGTGGTGTCGCCCCTCATCGCCGAGGGCTTGGCCCGGGTAGGGGTCGACGGGGTGATGCTCGACATCATCGGTGCCGACGAGACCATCAGAGACGTCTATCACCTCGATCTCACCACCGCCGACTTCGAGCGATCGCTAGCGGTGCTCGCCGAAAACCAGCTGCGGATCATCCCTCACATCGTGCTGGGGATGCACTACGGGCGTTTCCTGGGCGAATATCGGGCTTTGGACATGATCGCCCGCTACCCGGTTTCCACCCTCATCATCGTTGTGCTGGTGCCGCTGGTGGGGACGCCGATGGAGCACATTCCTCCTCCGCCGGTGGAGGAGGTGGTGGAGTTCTTCGGCACCGCCCGCCAGGTGATGCCGACCACCAGGATCAACCTGGGCTGCGGGCGTCCCATGGGCGAGATGAAGACCGAACTCGATTGGGCGGCGATCGACCAGGGTCTGAACGGGATCGCCTACCCGGCGGAGGGGGCGATCGGCTATGCCCGCTCGCGGGGATTGGAGGCGCGTCTTTACGAGTACTGCTGCTCGCTCACCTGGGCAGGCGACGGCGAGTCGGCTTACGAGCAGGTGACAATCGAATGAGGAGGCAACGATGACCCGCTGGCGATACCTGATCGAGGACGACGTGAGCGCCGCTGCCGGACTCGCCTTCGACGAGGCACTCATGGATTCTCATTCCCCCGCCGTTGCTGCCGCCGAACCGGTGGTGCGCCTCTACACCTACCGCAGCCATGCCGCTCTCTGCGGGCGCTACCAAAACCTGAAGGCGGAGATCTCTCTCGACGGTTGCCGGCGCACCGGCACCGATTTCAACCGCCGTCCCACCGGGGGGGGAGCCATCGTCATGGGAGAAGGCCAGCTCGGAGTGGCTGTGGTGACGAGAGCTCCGACCAAGAAGCGCCCTGACGAGGTCCTGCTCCACTACTCGGAGGGAATCGTGGCCGGGCTCGCCAAGCTGGGGATCGAGGCCGCCTTCGGAGGAAAGAACGACCTGGTGGTGCAGGGTCGCAAGATCGCGGGGCTTGGTCTCTATCTCGACCCGGAGGGCGCCCTGCTCTTCCACTCCAGCATCCTCGCCGACCTCGACATCCCCTTCATGTTGGCGGTGCTCGATATCCCCGCCGCCAAGCTGGGCGACAAAGCGGTGGCGGCGGTGGAGCAGCGGGTCACCACCGTCACCCGGGAGACCGGCCATCCGTGGACCGGCGCCACCCTGCGGGAGGGGGTGGCGCTTGGATTCACGGAAGCTCTGGGGTGGGACCTGGTCGAGTCGGATCCGACCGCGGGCGAAATGGCTCGCGCGGCCGAACTAGTGGAGAGCAAGTTCTCAAGCGACGATTGGCTCTTCCAGCACAGCCCCCAACCCGATGCCACCGCCACCGCCCTGGTGAAGACCCCGGGCGGGCTGGTGCGCCTCTATCTGGCTCTTCAGGGTGACACCATCAAGAGCGCTCTCTTCACCGGCGACTTCAACGACATCCCTCCGCCGGTGACCCGCTTCGAGGGCGCCCTCAAGTGGGCCCGGGCCGACACGGCCGAATTGGAGCGTCTCGCTGCCAGCTGCTTCGCCGACGGGACTGGTCTCGGGGTGGGGGCGGAGGTGTTGACGGCGGCGGTCCTGGAGGCTGCCGGTAAGGCCGCTGTTCGGGAGATGGCCGATCCGAACCGAACCGGGTCCTGCTACTTCCCCGAGGAGGAGCAATGACAATCCTGCTCGAACCGCCCTCACGGAGGGCGTTGCCCGCCGTCGAAGAGCCCGTCGTCGAAGAGCCGACCGGCGATAGCCCCGATTGGGTACGGATCTCGTACGCCTCAGCTCTTGCTCTCCGCTTCCGTTCCGGGCGCTTCGCCCGCGCCTTCGAATTCGGCGGGATCAACCTGCTGCTCAACTACCGGACCGGGTGTCGGTCGGATTGCTCCTATTGCGGGCTAGCCCGCACCCGTCCCGGCGCCTATCAAGAGAAGTCCTTTATCCGGGTGGAGTGGCCGCTAGTGGAGACCGACCAGTTGATCGAGCGCATGGCTCGGCACCAGGAGAAGTTGACACGACTCTGCATCTCCATGGTCACCAACGGCCGTGCTCACCCCGATACCTGTGACATCACCCGCCGGATCCGGGCCAAGGTGAGCACGCCGCTCTCGATACTGGTGGCCCCGCCCACCCTCAACCGCAACAGGCTCGAGGAGTTCCGAGACCTCGGCGTCGACATGATCGGAATCGGTCTCGACGCCGTCACCGAGGATTTGTTCCGCCGCCATCGCACCGATGTGCCCTCGGGAGGCGGCCTCTCCTGGGACAAGTACTGGGAGGTGGTCAACGACGCTCGTGACCTTTTCGGACCGTGGAAGGTCAACTGCCACACCCTGGTGGGGTTGGGTGAGACCGACCACGACATGGTCGATCTGTTTATCCGGCTATGCGACCGCGAGATCTTCCCCTACCTCTTCTGTTTCAACCCCGAGCCTGATTCCCGGCTCGGTCATGAACCGAAGTCGTCGATCACCCGCTGGCGTCGGATCCAGCTGGCCAAACACCTGATCGAGCTAGAAGGCTTCCGCTGGGATCGGTTTGAGTTCGACGACGACGGCTTCCTGATCAACATCGAGGCAGGGCACGACGATCGGGTCGTGGAGGCGATCGACTCGGGCCTCCCATTCATGACCGACGGCTGCCCCGGCCCCAAGGGCGAGCCGGGCTGCACCCGTCCCTACGGGTCCTACCGGCCGTCGGAGCCTATGCGCGACTACCCGTTCCTGCCCGTGGCGGACGACCTGATCGAGATAAGGGGTCAGCTGGCGCTCGACCAGGGCGGGGTCTGACTGCCGATGGCGGCCGACCTCCCGCTTCTTCTCGCCGCGGCCATCACCAGCGTCATCGGGGTCCTCGGCGGCCTCGGAGGGGCGGTGCTGTTGGTGCCTGCTCTCGTGCTCCTAGGAATGCCGGTGGCCGACGCGGCGCCGCTCGGTCTTCTGACTGTGGCGGCCGGCTCGGTGGCGGCGGGTCCGGGCCATCTTGCCGCACGAATCGTCAACCATCGGCTTGGTGTCTCCACCGAGATCGTGGCGAGCAGCGGTGCGGTATTGGGGGCCCTGGTCTCGAAGCTTCTCCCCCAACGGCCCCTGGTCTGGATCTTGGCGGCAGGCGCCGCCGGAGCGGCCTTCGTAGGCGGTCGTCGAACCGGAGTTCGTAACCCTGCCCAGCCGGAGCTTGGGCCGGAACAGATCGGGGAACAGATCGGGACGCTGTCCGGTGCCTACCCCTCCTCCTACGGAGTGGCACCCTACCGAGTCCGTCGCGTACCGCTCGGCCTCGCCTTCATGGGGTTGGCCGGGCTAGTGTCCGGAACCGCCGGAGTTGGCGGCGGCTTCATAAAGACTCCGGTCACAAGCGAGCTGATGAACGTGCCCACCAGGGTGGCCGCCGCCACCACCACCTTCACAATCGGCATCACCTCCTCTGCCGCATTGATCATCTTTGCCCTGCAGGGGCGGATGGACCTTCGGTCTGGTTCAGCCGTCATCCTCGGAAGCCTGATCGGCGGCCGGCTGGGAGGCGGCTTTCAATCCCGGTTGCCGCCGACGACCATCCGTCGGGCTCTCAGCGTCTTGCTGTTGCTCGTTGCCGTCATCCTCGTGACCACATCATGAGTGGCGGCCAGAATCCGCCGACCAGCCGTATCACGGGCAGGCGGCAGGCAGCCGGCCTGCGGCTGGCCACTGCTGTGGCCGCCTTCGCTGCGGCGATCGGGATCCTCGCCCCCGATCCGATCGGGGCGATTGCCGGGAGCATCGCAGTGGCGACGGTCATCGCCGCCCCTCTTCTGCGAGTGGCGTGGCTGGTCGTTCGCTGGTCACAGGAGGGCGACTACCGCTATGTCGCCATCGGTCTCGGTCTGCTGAGCGTCATCGCCGCCGGAGCGGGACTCACGGTGGCGAGCCGCTGACTTAAATCGGGCTGCCGCGGTCCGGGCGCTCAGAACACCACCTGACTCCTAGCTGGTCGCCGATCTCCGCAGCCCACACCGTTTCCCTGACCTGCACAGACCTCGAGCGGGCGGCGCTGAAGGCGAGACACTGCGTGAACAACTCCTGGACGGCCGATAGTGGACCTCACGTCGTTCCGCTGAATGCCAGAATGATGTCCAAGACCCAACAGACTTGCCTCATCACTCGTCGGGCAGCGGTCCTGGGCGCTGGATAGTCGGGTTTTTCGCGACATCGCAACTGGGTCCCTATTACGATCCCACCAACGAGTGAGGAGGACTGATGGGAGGCAAGGCGGCCCGGCTTTGGGTGGTATTGGTACCGCTCCTCTTGCTGATTAGCCTGATGGCTCCGGCTGCGGCCGGTGGGAACGGTGAGTTTGAGGTCTGGTTGATCGACCAGTCGAACACCGCCGGGACGACCTACGGCGGCGCCATCCACATCTATGACGGCAACGACCTCATGGGGGCCAACCTTGCGGGTGTCGAGCCGACCGAGGTGATCAACCTGGCTGGTGCAACCGCCTCGCTTTGTCTAGCAAGCACCGGCGCCAACCCCGTGCGGCCGCACATGGTGCTCTTCAACACCTCTCAGACTCACGCCATCGTCTCCTTCGTGGCTTCAGGTCATGTGGTGATCTTCAACGCGGCCACTCGAGCTCCATTGGCCTGTCTGCGCAGCCTTCCTGGCGATGGCGGGCTGATCCAGGCTCATGCCGCCTTCCCTTCCCCCGACTCCAGCTACCTCCTTATCGCCAATCAGAACGGCGAGCGGTTGCACAAAGTCGACACCGATTACACCACCAACACCTACAACCTGTCGGCCACCCTCAACCTCTCAGCGCTCGAGGACCCGGTCCTCCGCCCCAACAACAAGCCGATCTGCCCGATCATCGATTCGACCAGCAGCTACTCCTTCGTCACGCTGGCCGGCGGCGGGATGTTCGTCGTCGACCGCAACCTCACGGTGGTAGGCACTTACGACAACACAGTGGTCCACGGGAACGGCTGCGGCGGCCTCGAAGCAGGCGGATCGATGTGGATCAACTCAGGAGCCGGCGCCCAGATCGCTAACCCCTCAGAGTTCGACGTCTACCGCTTCCCCCTGTCGGGTTACACGGTGGCCAATCCGGTCAACAGTCCGGCGCCGACGGTGGTGTTCTCTGACGACCTCAGCAGCCCCGACCGTGACTCGCACGGCATGGTCGCAACCAAACACAGCAACTATGTGTGGGTGTCGGACAGGGCCCGATCGGCCCTCGAGGTGTTGGCGGTGGATGGCAGCAGCCATGCAGGCACGATCGTGACTACGAGCGGGTTCTCGTCCAACCCCACTCCCGATCTCGGCGCCGTCGCCCCGGCCGGCAACCGCGTGTTCTTCTCCACCCGGGGACCCAATCCTCTCACCGGCAGCCCGCATGCCGCGGTCGGCGACAGCCCCGGGCTGATGGTGATCCAAGTGGAACAGGGTGGCGCGACTGGAGTAGTGAAAGGGGTTGTTCGGATCAGCAACGTGGTCGGCGGAGTCGAGCTAGCCGACGCCCACGGCATCGCGGTTCGCATCACCGGCTAGGGGAACTGGTCAATAGTCGCCCCGTTCCGTCTCGAGCTTGAGCGGCGTTCCGCTTGACCATGAACGAACAGGAACCGTGCTCTCAGGCGGATGGGAGGCGACCGTGCCGGTACCCCGTTGGAAGGTCACTTCTGCTCGAAGAATCCCAAGGCGACCCGCCGAAGACAACAAACCAGGCTCGATTTTTGGGTGACGCCATCGGGCAAGCGGGGAAGCTCATCGGCGGCTTCTGGCGCGTACTTTGAGGGGACAGCGGGTGCCGCCATATCGGGAGGGTGGTTGAGTCCTGGCAGCCTCAGTTGACACCGGAAGGCCCCGAAGACGTGGAAGCCTCGCACGTTGACGATGATGAGAAACACTGGTCGCCAAGAACATTGAACGGGCGTTGAACGGGCTGAGGTTTTTCAGGTGCCTATCTGGTGCCTTTTGGTGCCAAAACGGCTCTCTTCGATTGTGCCTGTCACCATGTTTTTCGCCTGTTGTGGCCTGGCTCTTGTGACCCACGAAGATTTCTTGACACGTCGGGGTGACTGTCGTCCGATGAAAAGGGTTCCCCGATTGGAAGATCGAGGCGTCGTGTAGGAACGTCGGGCACGTCGGACCTGCTGCTGGGCTTATCGCCGGCCGTTTGGGCAGGATCACCCAAGGGTTGATCCAACTCGACTGCTTCTCGAAACATCCGTACCACGGCCACGATCGATTCAGCCTATTCCGGCGCTCCGGCGGTGTAGCCTTATGACCTAACTGGGAGCGCCTGGCTAAGACGGAGCATTGGGAGTGGGCTGCCGTGGCTGACAAGATCGTATTCTGGGGCCTTGGCGCGCAACGGGCCAAGGTGCGGCTCAGCCAACAGCACTTCCCTGAGCAGGGTCAGATCCTCGGAGTGCTCAATGCCGATCCCTCGATCAACTATCGCTTGGGCTACTGGGTTGCCAAGGCCCCCGCGCCGCTAGTCCAGCACACCCGCGATCTTGCTTCGCAATCAACCGTCCCCAGCGAGCACGCCCCGCATACCCGCCGAGTAGTGGCCGACGATATTGCAGAAGAGGACATGCGGACCCGGCTCCACGGTAACGGTCACCATTACGTGGGACTTCGGGAGCAACTCTTCGAACTCCGTCACGAGATGGCCGTCGATACGTGTCACATCGACCAACTCACCCTCCAGCGGCAGTTCGTCCACCGACATCTGTGTCAGCACGATCAACAGCTCGTGGCGGAGGGCCCCGTCGTTGTGGACGTCCACGCGTACCTCCCCCGCAGGCAAGTGGTCCGGTATCGACTCGATGCCCCATTCGGACAGCTCGATCAGGCCAGATGGAAGCGCCGAAGCAGGCTGTCTGGTACAGGAAACCGAGACGAGGACCACAGACATAACCGTCGACGCAACCCACCGGAGCGATTGTGACGCTCGAACTGGGTCGGGAAGGGGTACATGTCTGAAAAAGCTGGTCACGTCGTCACTCCGCCCGTTTCGAGCCCTGGTCCGAGTGTTCTGCTCATCGAAGATGACAGGATTTTGGCACGTCTCCTCAGGCAAGGTCTGGGTGAGGACGGCTATTTCGTCGAGGTCGAATCGACGGCCGCAGCGGGGTTCCACCGAGCAAAATCTAAGTTGTTCGATGTTCTGGTCGTGGACCTTTATCTCCCCGACGGAAGTGGGATCGATCTCATCCAGCGGCTTCGCGATCGCGGAGTCGACGTACCTATCTTGGTCCTAACGGCCCGCGGCGATGCCGAGTCCACGGTGAATGCCCTCAACACCGGTGCCGACGACTACGTCGTCAAGCCGGTGCCTCTAGATGTTCTCGAAGCGCGCCTCCGTGCTCTCAGCAGACGTTTCAGCAAGTCACCGGGTCCTGTGCTTCGGGTTGCCGACATGGTTTTGGAGCGCGAGCGGCTCATCGTGCGGAGGGGAGCGATGGAGGTCGAGTTGACCCCGACCCAGACACGGCTCATGGAGGTCCTCATGACCAACGCGGGTCGCATTCTCACGAGAGACCAGATCGCGGCCAACCTTGGCAATGGGCTGCTGCATTTCTCCAACGTCATCGACGTTCACATCCGCGGCTTGCGTGCCAAGATCGACATCCCGTTTGGAGCCGACTCGATCGAGACCATTAGAGGGGTCGGTTATCGCCTGCGGCGCCGTCTCGGCCGGGTATGAACCGGTTCCCAATCCGGCTTCGAACGGCGTTACTGGCCGGAGCGGCGGCGGCATTGGCTGCCGCCGTGATCGGTGCGATCTCACTTGCGCACTCAGCGGTCGACGAGCGCAGACAGTTCGACATATCCCTGAGCGAAGAGGCTGGGGAGATGTTCCAGCTACTCGCCAGCGACCACAGCATCTCGGCGATCGAGGGCACCGAGCCTCGGGCCGGACGCCTCCAATTGGTCGGTCTCTTCGATCGTGCCGGGCATCTGATCGACGGCACGGATCCGCCTCCACCTTGGCCGGACGATGGTTACCCGTTGAGCGAGTTTGTGACCGCTGGGTCCGGTGGTCTCGGGCCGAGCTGGCGGACTGTTGCAGTCCCGGTCGACCGTGACCCGCTGAGCAATGTGCTCGTGATAACAGAGTCGACCGAGGCTCTCGAGGCAACTCTTCAGGGCGCACGCATTGCCCTGGCCCGAACCACCCTCCTTGGAGTCATGGTGGTGGCCGGTGCCATCTATCTGCTCACTGGATGGATCTTGCGACCGATCGAGTCTCTACGCAGCAGCGCCGAGTCGTTGGCGACGGCTTCAGGTGGACGACGATTAGAGGTGCCGCCAGCCGACGATGAGGTCGGGCGGCTGGCAGCGACGTTCAATGGGGTGTTGGATAGGATCGATGCCAGCGTGGTATCGCAACAGCGGTTCATCGCCCAGGCGAGCCACGAGCTGCGCACGCCACTCGCCCGCCTCCGAGCCGACGTAGACCTAGCTCGAAGGCCCGCTCGAACCAAGTCGGAGCTGAGGGCGGCTTTCGACGAGATCGACCAGCACACCGCGCAGCTGAGCGGACTCGCCGCTGGGCTGCTGTCCCTCCTGACTGCCCAAAGCGGCGATGTGGAGCTGCTGAGGTGCAAGGTCGATTCGGTCATCTCCAGTCTGCGACGGCGAACGGCGGAGAGCAGCGGTTGGACGATCGAAGTGTCCCCCAACGCCGCCGACATGACTCTTATGTGCGACAAGCGGTCGCTCGTGAGCGCACTCTCCAATCTCGTCGACAACGCTTTCGTCCACGGTTCACCACCGGTGGAAATGGCGGTACGAAGACGCGACGTTTTGGTGGAATTCGAGGTGCGAGACCACGGCACCGGCATTCCTGCAGCCGTCCGCGCCGCTGTGACCAGGCCGTTCTTCCGGGGGCTGGACGCACCAGGCGATGGAGCCGGGCTCGGGTTGGCCATCGTGCTTGAAGTGGTGAGCCGCCACGGCGGGACGCTCTCGATAGAGGACGGGGAGCCCGGCTGCCGAGCAGTGGTGCGGATCCCAGCGGCGTCGGAACCGACCAGCTGATTCCCCTTCAACTCGCGAAAACTTTCCTTAGCCAATACGACCGTCTTCATCCTTGATTCATTTGGCCGTCTTACGTTGCTCAATGGGTTGATGCAGGAGTGACCGCGACTTCTCAACGCGGGCACTCTGGAGGCGAGCGCGGGTGCGGGCACATTGGGCTCCTGTCTTCGACGTCGGCTTCTCGCCGGCACACTTCTCCCGCGGCCAGCCGGTCTGCGGTTCAGCTTCGGCTGATCCGGGTGGGGCAAGGCGTCCGCAGTCATGCGACCGCCTTGGGTCAACAGGTAGCCAGCATCGATTGTTTTATCGAGTGGAGATCGGATCAACAGTCTCAATGGAGGCACAGTCGCGAGACCCGTTTGAACGAATGCATGGTTGGGAGGTCTCTAGCCTTCGCCATCATCTTCGCGTCGTTCATCGTCCCGTTGGAGGTAGCGGCGCTCGCGACGAGAGCTCGGGGTTAGTTACGCCGGATGGGGACCGCAGTTGCGGTGACTCTCCTGCGGGTCGGTCCTCGGATGCTTGGCATGGTTCGCCGGCGCCTTGGCACAGAGGGCGAGGCGGGGTGTTTGTTAGACAGCTCCCCCACTTGTCGATGGGACCGACTCCGCCGCAGTCAGCAAAGTGGGGGGGGCGTGGGTAAGGCGCCTGCGGTCGAAGCTTGGGCGCGAAGTTATCGAAACGATAGGCGCCGGCTATCGATTCAACTGGAGTGAAGGCAAAGAGTGGCACCGGGATCGATGGAGCGACCCACGGGCGATCAAAGGGGTGTACCAGACCGCGCCCAAAGCCTTTCCCGGAAGATCCCCATGAATAACCCTGCGATCGAGGCCCGGCCTCCGACGTACTTGTTGCGAGAGCTGGGTACCGCCGCTCGCATTCTCATCGTTGACTACAACTTGCTTTTCGCCGACTTGCTTCGGTTAAGCCTGGACGCCCACGGCATGCCCGTCCTTCCAATCGCCACTACCGGAGCAGAGGCCCTGGAGGCTGCTCGCTTCGATACTCCCGCCTTGGTCCTATTGGAGATCTTCCTACCCGATGGGAGCGGCCTTTCGGTGGGAAGTCGAATCCTGGAGCGGTGTCCGGACACGAAGGTCCTAGTGCTGAGCGATGTGAGGGACCACAAATTGGCCGGACAGGCTCTCGCAATCGGGTTTCATGGCTACCTAACCAAGGACATGCCTTTTGATCGACTGGTCAATGCTCTCCAAGCGGCTTTGGATGGACAGGTCGTGATGTCGCCGGCGTTGGCGAGAGTGGCGCCTTCGGTGGAGGACCTCCTCGTCAAACGACTTACCGTACGCGAGCGTGAGGTATTTGGAATGCTCGTTGAGGGACTCAACAACCGTGACATCGCCCTCAACCTTTACGTCAGCCTGCACACGGTGCGGAGCCACGTCCAGAGCGTTCTCGCCAAACTTCAGGTCCACTCGCGTCTCGAGGCGGTGGCGTTTGCCATTCGTCATGGAATCCTCCGGACGCTCCAGAACGACACGGGAGATGGCCACCAGGACCGCCGATCTACCCTGGGAGCGGGCGGCAGCGAAGAGCGGCAGGAAGGACCCAGGGCGAGCTGATCGCTTGAGCTTGAGTCGACCTCCTCGCTCAGCTGTGGCCCGCGATGGCCTTGGGTCTCGATCATGACCATGATGCCAAACCGGTTGGAAGTCCGCTCGCGACAGATCAAGGCGGTGGCCGCCCGCCGCAGGTGACGGTCGCCTTTCTCGACCTTTGTGTCGGCCGGACCCAATTCACTCATTCGCATTACTTGAAATCGTCCATCGGTCCGATGCGTCGCCACAGCCGCTGGCTCTACGTTCCCGTCCTTGCGAGGAGGAAGGGCCTCGCACTTCCAGGCCATCAGGGGCGTGATAAGCCGGTAGGAGACCGGGCCGTTGGGCTGTCGGGTCCTTGACGAGAGAATGGAGCCACTGAACTGACCACTCGAGCGGTCACCCTCAGACGGTCGCTGACCGCCGCGGTGGTCGGTGTTGCCTTTCTGGCTTCGCTACTCGCGATTCGAGAGGCGCAGGCCAATCCCGACTCGACAGTCAACATCGTCGTCAAGGATGCCCAGACCGAAGCCTCCGTTGACTTCTTCAAGTGGGCTATCAATCTGGACAACAGCCACGACCAGGCCTCTCTGGAGAATCCCCAGAGTTACAGCCCGGTCGTGGCCACCGGCGACCAGTCAAACGCTCTCGGCGTAATCCTGCCGGACACCGTGGCACCGGATCGTGGTTACCTCGTCTCCGTCTACGCCAACGATGGGGTTGGGACCCTGAACGATCCCGACTACAAGATCGGCGGCGAGCACTTCACATTGCCGGCCGACGCCGGCGACGTCGTCGTCGAGCTCCAGCCCAACCCGTTGCCTCTGGCGACTATCAAGGTCCGAGTCTTCGTCGACAATGCCTCCATCAACGGCGAATGGGACAACATCACCGAGAGCCCGCCACCCGACGTCGAGGACTTCCACGTGGTCATCGACGACCGCATCGGGGAGACGACCACCGATTGGTTCGGAAACCCAATCTGCACCGAGTACGAAGACCTGAACGGAAGCGGCACGTTCGACTTCCCCGGGGACCTGGATTCGAACGGTGACCCCGTCCCGATCCCGGGGACCGGTGGCTTCTGTAGTCCGGGGCCCGACGGCGTCGCCACCATCCCCAACCTGGGTCCGAACAAGTTTGCCGTCGAGGCCATACCGCCCGACGGCTCGGACTGGGTGCAGACCAGCACCATCGAGGGAACCCTTCACAACGACACCTGGATCCAAGAGGGAGCCCAGGGCTTTGCCACCGAGCCCG
>Ga0209341_10000334_pt1 | contig 48429 bp, 34 predicted proteins | sample RifCSP13_2_FD_184020 | JGI IMG/M metagenome (GOLD analysis project Ga0209341, IMG submission 184020) | Soil microbial communities from Rifle, Colorado - Rifle CSP2_sed 13_2 (SPAdes) (version 2) | ecosystem: Environmental > Terrestrial > Deep subsurface > Rock core/Sediment | place: Rifle...
CGGAAACCCTGACCCTCAGCGGTACCGGCAGCGTGTCGAGCGCGAATGCCGGAACCTACCCGGTCACGCTGGGCACGCTGGCACTGGGTAACGGCACCGGACTGGCCAGCAACTACACCTTCACTGGCGGCACCCAGACCGCCACCATCGGCGCTGCTGCTTTGGCAATTGTTACAGCCGACAACGCCAGCAAGACCTATGGCACGACCTATAGTTTGGGCACCACCGCGTTCACGGTCAACGGACTGCAAGGTACCGACGCCATCGGCGGCGTGACCCTGGACAGCAGCGGCGCAATCAACACGGCCAACGCAGGCACTTACGCGATCATCCCCAGCAATGCCGTCTTCAGCGTGGGGTTGGCCAGCAACTACACGATCTCTTACGTGAATGGCACACTGACAGTCAACCCATACATCGTCAGCATGACCGGCACCCGTGCTTACGACGGCACGGCGAACGTGGCCGCCGGCATGTTCACATTGAGCCCACTGGCTTTGGGGCAAACCTTGGGTCTCAGCGGTAGCGGTACTGTTGCGGACAAGAACGTCGCCAACGGCAAGACCGTCAACACCAGCGGTATCACACTGGTCGACGGCACCGGACTGGCCGGCAACTATACCTTCACCGGCGGCACACAGACCGCCGACATCACTCCGGCTGCCATTGCGAATGGCACCGGCATCACTGCCAGCAACAAGACTTATGATGCCACCACCGCTGCCACACTGGTCACCGGTGGTGCAGCCTTCACCAACATGATCGCAGGTGACGTGCTCACCGTCGGCAGCGCGACCGGCACCTACAGCGACAAGAATGCCGCCACCGGCAAGACCGTCAACATCACCGGCATCACTTTGGGTGGTGCAGACGCGGGCAACTACACCCTGACCAGCAATACCGCCAGCGCCACGGCCAACATCACCCCCGCAGCACTGACCGCTACGATCGCCGCGCCCAACAAGGTATATGACGGCACCATCACGGCTGCGCCGACGTTCACCATCATAGGCGGACTGATCGGCACGGAAACCGTGACGGCCACCGGCACGGCGACCTTCAACAGCAAAGACGTGCTGACCGCCAATCTGGTGACCGCCAACAGCAACCTGCTGGCTGACGGACTGAACGGCGGACTGGCCAGTAACTACAGCCTGGTCACCGGTCAAACTGTTGCGGCGAACATCAGTTCATACGCCGTCAGCATGACCGGCACCCGTGCTTACGACAGCACGACGAACGTGGCCGCCAGCATCTTCACCCTGGGCCCCCTGGTTGGAACGGAAACCCTGACCCTCAGCGGTACCGGCAGCGTGTCGAGCGCGAATGCCGGAACCTACCCGGTCACGCTGGGCACGCTGGCACTGGGTAACGGCACCGGACTGGCCAGCAACTATACCTTCACCGGGGGCACCCAGACCGCCACCATCAGCGCTGCTGCTTTGGCAATTGTTACAGCCGACAACGCCAGCAAGACCTATGGCACGACCTATACTTTGGGCACCTCCGCGTTCACGGTCACCGGACTGCAAGGTACCGACGCCATCGGCGGCGTGACCCTGGACAGCACCGGCGCAATCAACACGGCCAACGCAGGCACTTACGCGATCATCCCCAGCAATGCCGTCTTCAGCGTGGGGTTGGCCAGCAACTACACCATCTCTTACGTGAACGGCACACTGACGGTGAATCCATATGCTGTGAGCATGACCGGCACTCGTGTTTACGACGGTACGGTGAACGCGGCAGCCAGCATCTTCACATTAGGCCCCCTGGTTGGAACTGAAACCCTGACTCTCAGCGGTACAGGTACCGTGGCTTCCAAGGATGTGGGAACCGGCAAGGTCGTGACACTGGGTACCCTCACGTTGGGCAACGGCACCGGACTGGCCAGCAACTACACCTTTATTGGTGGCACACAGGCTGCGTCCATCACGCCAGCCACACTGACCGCTGCAGTGATCAACACCCCGGCCAAGGTATACAATGGCACGACTACCGCGACACTCGCACCAGCGAACTATGCACTGACCGGCTTCATCGGTACTGAAGGTGCGACCGTCACGCAAACCGTCGGCAGCTACAACAGCAAGGATGTCGTCACCGCAAACACCGTCAGTGTCACTCTGGTTGCGACCGACTACACCGCAACAGGCGCCACCTTGTTGAGCAACTACATATTGCCGACTGCGGCAAATGGCGCAGGTACCATCACGCCCAAGGCGCTGACCGCCACGATCAGCGCGCCCAACAAAGTGTATGACGGCAACACCACGGCTGCGCCGACGTTCAGCATCACCGGCGGACTGATCGGCATCGAAACCGTGACAGCCACCGGCACGGCGACCTTCAACAGCAAAGACGTGCTGACCGCCAATCTGGTGACAGCCAACAGCACCCTGCTGGCCAACGGCACCAATGGAGGACTGGCCAGCAATTACAGCTTGGTCGCCGGTCAAACTGTTGCAGCGTACATCACCCCCAAGGCGCTGACCGCCGCGATCACCGCGCCCGACAAAGTGTATGACGGCGCCCTCACGGCCACACCGACGTTCACCATCATCGGCGGACTGGTCGGCATCGAAACCGTGACGGCCACCGGCACGGCGACCTTCAACAGCAAAGACGTGCAGACCGCCAATCTGGTAACAGCCAACAGCAATGTGTTGGCCAACGGCAGCAATGGAGGACTGGCCAGCAACTACAGCCTGGTCACCGGTCAAACTGTTGCAGCGTTCATCACTCCCAAGTCGCTGACCGCTGCGGTGATCAACACCCCGACCAAGGTGTATGACGGCACCACAGTCGCAACACTTGTCCCAACCAACTATGCCTTGACCGGCCTGGTCGGAACTGAAGGTATGACCGTCACGCAAACCTTCGGCAGCTACAACAGCAAGGACGTCGTCACAGCAAATACCGTCAGCGTCACCCTGGCTCTGGCCAACTACACGCCGAATACCGGCACCTTGCTGAGCAACTATACATTGCCGGTTGCGGCCAGTGGCGCAGGCACCATTACCCCCAAGCTGCTGGCTGCTGCGGTGATCAACACCCCGACCAAGGTGTATGACGGCAATACCGTAGCAACACTTGTATCAGCGAACTACGCCTTGACCGGCCTGGTCGGAACTGAAGGTATGACCGTCACGCAAACCGTCGGCAGCTACAACAGCAAGGACGTCGTCACCGCAAACACCGTCAGCGTCACCCTGGCTGCGACCGACTTTACGGCGAACACCGGCACCCTGTTGAGCAACTACACCTTGCCGACACTTAATCCGATCACGGGCGCGGGCAACATTACCCCCAAGCTGCTGACTGCTGCGGTGATCAACACCCCGAGCAAAGTGTATGACGGCAATACGACCGCAACACTTGCATCGACGAACTACGCACTGACCGGTTTTGTAACAGGTGATGGCGCGACCGTCACACAAAGTGTCGGTGCCTACAACAGCAAAGACGTCGTCACCGCGACCACCGTCAGCGTCACCCTGGCTGCGACCGACTTCACCGCGACAGGCACCACCCTGTTGAGCAACTACACCTTGCCGACACTTGATCCGACCACGGGCGCGGGCAAAATCAACCCCTTTATTGTGAGTATGACTGGCGCACGTGTTTACGATGGCACCACGAGCGCGGCAGCCAACATCTTCACCCCCCCATCGGGCTCATTGGGCACATTGGTTCTAACTGAAACTTTGACCCTTGCCGGTACCGGCGCCGTGTCTTCCCCAAATGTTGGAACATACACAGTCACACCACCGGCACTGGGCACGTTGACACTGGGCACGCTGACTCTGGGCAATGGCACCAATGGCGGACTGGCGAGCAACTACACCTTCATTGGTGGCACGCAGACTGCGACAATCAATCCTGCGATATTGACCGCGGTGGTCATCGGCACGCCGACCAAGGTATACAACGGCACTACCGTCGCGACACTTGCCTCAACGAACTACTCGATCACCGGCTTCATCACCGGTGAAGGCGCTACGATCACGAAAACGGTTGGTACTTATTACACCGACACTACACTTGCAACTACAACCAAAGACGTCGTCACCGCGACCACGGTCAACGTCACTTTGGCTTCGACTGACTTCACCGCGACGGGCACCACATTGTTGAGCAACTACACATTGCCGGTTGCGGCAACTGGTGCGGGCACCATCACCCCGAAGGCACTGACTGCCACGATCACCGCGCCCGACAAAGTGTATGACGGCGCCATCACGGCTGCGCCGACGTTCACCATCACTGGCGGACTGATCGGTATCGAAACGGTGATTGCCACCGGCACGGCGACCTTCAACAGCAAAGACGTGCTGACCGCCAATCTGGTGACTGCCGACAGCACACTGCTGGCTAACGGCGCCAATGGAGGACTGGCCAGCAATTACAGCCTGGTCGCCGGTCAAACTGTTACAGCGAAAATCACTCCCGCTCCGCTCGATGTTGCTGCCAACATGGCCAGCATTACTTACGGGGACGATACTGTCACGGGTTCCCCGTTTGTAACTTACGCGCAAAAATTGCAGAATATATTGGATCCTGCAGCTTTCACAGCTACAGGGCTGGTCACTGGCGAGACCATCGGCAGCGTGACCCTGACACACGATGCAGGTGCCGTTCCCAACGTGGGTTCTTATCTTATCGCCCCCAGCAATGCCAACTTCAGCAATGGCGACGCCAGCAACTACGACATCAGCTATTTGAACGGGCAATTGACCGTCAACCCCAAGGAAGTCACTGTGTTCGCCAGCCGTCCATATGATACGACCATTGACATGAAAGCCGATACGGTCGGTTCGGTATTCGGTGTTTATTTAAACGGCGTTAGGCAAGATCTTACCCTCACTGGCACCGGCTATCTTTTGGACAAGAATGCTGGTTATGGTAAACCCGTAACACTAGGCACCCTGACCCTGGGTAATGGCCCCAAAGGCGAACTGTCCAGTAACTACACGCTTGTTCGAGCCCAAGCCAATATCAATCAGGCTTCCCTCGTGGTGAACGGCTTGACGGCTCAGAACAAAATATATGACGCTACCACTGCTGCCACGCTTACGGGCACGGCTACGATCACCCCGCTGGGCAGCGATAGCGTCACCCTGAACACTGGCACCGGCGCCGCTGTGTTCAACAGCAAGAACGTTGGCAACAACATCATCGTGACACTGACCAGCTACGCCCTCACCGGCCCGGACGCAGCCAACTACACAATTCAGTCAAATCAGCTGCAAGCCAACATCATCCGGAAGAACATCTCGTTTACGGGTACTCCGGTCGCCGTAAGCCGTGAATATGACGGCACCACCCTCACCACTATCAGTGGAGTCACCGTCAACGGACTGATTACCGGAGATGCCGCTTCCCTGGTGGGAATCTTTACGTCACCCAACGTCGGGGTAAACAAGTTCGCATCTCTTGCACTGACCGGCGCCAGTGCCGCGAACTATAGTTACACTGGGACAAGCCTAACCGCAAGCATCTTCCCGCGTGCGCTGACCTATACGGGCGCCCCGGTTGCGGCGAGCCGAGTATATGACGGTACGCTCACCACTTCTGTGTCTGGCATCATTTTGAGCGGGGCTTTAGATAATATTAGCGTGACCGGACTGTTTGCGGACAAGAACGTAGGCAACGGCAAGGCTGTCACTTTTGCAGTGTCAGGTGCAAATGCTGGCAACTACAGTATCTCCCTGCCGGGCTCGATCGCGAACATCACTGCTCTGGCGCTGACATTGTCGGGCACACCGGTTGCTGCAAGCCGTATGTATGACAGCACACGGATCGCCGCGATCACCGGCGCCAGCCTGGTCGGGGTGGTGAGCGGAGACAGCCTTGTGCTTAGCGGACTGTTTGCAGACCCTGATGTCGGGACAGCCAAGCCGGTGACACTGGCGTTGACGGGCCGGGATGTAGGCAACTACAGTATCTCCCTGCCGGCGGGATTGACCGCGAACATCACCGTTCGCACCTTGGTCGTCACAGCGAACAATCAGATCATGAATTTCGGCGGGCCGATACCTTCGCTGACTTACACAGTGGGTGGTGCGGGACTGGTTGGAACAGATAGCAAAAGTACCGTGTTCACCGGCTTATTGGCCGTGAACACGACGGGAGTGTATCCAGGCTTTACTGCTCCGATCACGCAAGGAACCCTGGTCTTGACTGTCGGGCCGGGCGGCAATTACATCATAAGTTCGTTTGTCGACGGAACGATGACAGTGCAGTGATTCCTTTCAGCAGATAGTATTGAGTCGCTGCATTTCCAATACAATGTAACTTATGATGATAAAAAATATAGCACGCATTGTCATGTCGTCGTATATTTTGCTGTGTGCTTTGCCTGTCAAGGCAGCGCCCTTGGGACCTGATGCGGGACAAACGATACGCGAGTTGCAACAACAGCCCGAATTGAGCGTGCCGAAATCAACGACCCCATTGCAAGCTGCACCTGAACCTGAGCCGACTCCCGAAGATGCCGACACTCCGAAAGCTCAGCCTGGCGTTGAGGTGGGCATGATGGTGAAATCCATCCATGTCTCTGGGAACAGCGCGATAGCAACTGCTGAACTGGACGCATTACTGGCCGATCTGGTCGGCAGCGAACACACCCTCGCCGAACTTAATGGTGGTGCCGCGCGTATCACCGCCTACTACCATGAGCGCGGCTTTCTCGTGGCACATGCTTATATCCCTCCACAGAAAATAAAGGACGGAGCGCTAATGATCAACGTGCTGGAAGGCCGTATCGGCGAAAAGAGAATCAATAATCAGTCCATGTTGTCGGACCAGCGTGTCGATGAATATTTGAACGCGATCAAGAGCGGAGATGTGTTGCAGGCAGCGCCTGCTGATCGAGCGCTGTTGCTGTTGAATGAAACACCGGGTGTGGGTGTTGCGCGCGCTACCCTTCAACCCGGCGCCAGCGTCGGTTCGGCCGACCTGGTGCTTGAATTGTCTCCTTCAGCGCCTTATTCCGCCAACATCCTAATGGACAATTACGGCAGTTATTATACCGGTGAAAATCGCCTGGGCGTGGAACTGGCGTTGAATAGTCCGCGCAAGATCGGAGATCAGATCTCGTTGCGCGCAATGGCCACCGACCAGAATATGACTTATGCATATGTCGCATACAAGATTCCGGTGGGTGGCAACGGCTTGCGCGTGGGCGCAACATATTCCGGCACCAGTTACCGTTTGGGTAAAGAACTCGCCTCCTCAGAATCACATGGAACGGCAACAGTCAGCAGCCTTATCGCGGTTTACCCGTTCATCCGCAGCCAAAAAAGCAATCTTTCCGGTACTCTTACCCTGGAAAATAAACAGCTCAATGATGTAATAGCAACCGGCCCCATAGACAAACAGGTTCAGCTTGCAACCTTCGGTCTGGCAGGTGATCGTCGGGACGTCTTCGGTGGTGGTGGCGTCACGCTGTTCGACCTGTCGCTCGCAACGGGCAGCCTGAGCATGGATGACGTTTCACTATTGACTGACAAACTTTCAGCGCAAACCAACGGCTCTTTCACCCGATTAAACTACAGACTCAATCGCCTGCAACGCCTGAATGACAGTTACTCGCTTTGGCTTGCGCTGTCTGGTCAGTACGCCAACAAGAACCTCAACTCTTCGGAGCAATTTTCCCTGGGCGGAGCGTATGGTGTGCGAGCTTATCCGCAAGGCGAAGCCTACGGGGACGAAGGCCGTCTGGCGACTGTGGAGATGCGCCATGACTTTACTCAAAGACTGCAAGGCATGATGTTCTTCGATGCCGGTTCAGTCATTATCAACCACGACCCATACCTTGCAGGCTCGAATACACGGTTCCTTTCCGGTGTGGGTGTGGGTGTGAATGCGAAAATCGTCGGTATCGAGATCAAAGCCTACCTTGCCGTGCGCGGCAGAGGTGGCCAACCGACCTCTGTGCCCGAAACTATGAATCATAAATCCAGATTGTGGTTGCAACTGGGCAAGTATTTCTGATAGTTTCTTCGTATGGCGCGTCAATGGCATCCACCAGCGCATTCAGTCTTTACCCAACTGCCGCTCGGTCTAAAGTTCACTACTCCTAGCAGAGCCCCCCTGTAATATGGCCCATTGCTATAGCCGTCAGGGACGGTGATGGCGGGTGCTGCAGTGCCTTTGGGTACAGCTTGACCGGCGGACAGGATGATGGATCCCGGTGTGGTTTCTCCGCCTAACGCGGTGATCTCCGGGCCAAGGTCATAGAGATTGACCAGAAACGCCTTGTTCTTCCAGCCATGAGCCGTCCCGGTATGGCACATGGTGCAGCGATACGTGCCATTTTCCGATGCCGGCCATGATGGAGCAAGCGGCATTCCCCCTTGCGTGGTGTAGAAAGCATGCCTTTGATGTAGATTGTTGATTGGCTGACCCCAGGCATCAACTCCACTTCCGCCGAAGCCGCTGTTCAAGGCGGACGCAGGGGCTCCGCTCGCATCGGCGTATTGATTCTGATCGTGACAACGGAAGCACAGGGTGTTCGAGCCGACGGTATGTGCGGCCCCAGTATCCCAGTCACCCTTCAGCAGGAAATTCCCGTTGCTGCCATGCGGTCCCCACGAATTGCCGTCCTCGCCACCGACGGGAACCACGCCTTCGGCAAGGTTGGTGTCCGAACCGTGGCAATCGCTGCAATACATCGTCTGGTTGCCGACGGCATTTACGAGGGTGGCAGCGGTCGGGCCGTCGGTATTGGAACCGTTCCAAGGGGTGCGCCACAAGTTAGGACTGCCCGAGCCGGGCAGAGCGCTCGTGCGCCCGGTATTGCCCGTCACCGGGTGCCAGGAACGGTGATTGTTGGTGGAATAGGCTGAGGACGCGCCGGAGTCAGAGGTGCTGGCGGGTGCGCCCTTATGAGTGACAGGCGCCTGGAATTCCATCGCGTTGTCGGCGTAGTAAAGCAAACCATTGGTGCCGGTGAGCGTGCCGCCGCTATATCCCAGGGGTAAAGAGGTGGTGTCCGTTTCGTCGAAGGCGTAATTGGAGTGACACTTGAAACAGACCTGGTACTCCCGCGTCACATAAGGGCTGGTAACGTCAGTGGGCGCGTTGCTGCCGCCATCGCCGCGCTTCGCCGTATAGCTGAAGGGGTGGGTGCCAAATTCGGCGGAGAGGTATTCCGGCTCGACACCGAAAGTGCCGCGCAGCGAACCGGAGGCCAGGTTGCTGTGGGCGACGGTGTCGCCGGCAGCAATGGTGTGTTTATGGGTACCGCCATCGGCGGGGAAGACCGGGTTATCGTTGAACAGGCGGTTTTTGGTCACGCGGTGAGGGTTGTGGCAATCCGTGCATTCTGCATGGCGATTGGTGAGTGTACCCCCGGCGCTCACCTTGCCCAGCGCCGCCTGGGATTCCATGAAGTCCTTGCCGCATCTGCTGCCAAATGTGTTGCAACTCGCGGCTGTGCCGCCGGCCATGCTGTCATCGAAACTGCCTCCGATGTTGTGCGCCTCCGGTTGCATGGAGATGGGCATGCGGATGGACAGCTCAAAATCGCTCTTGATGTCGGGCACACTGGTCAGCGGGTTGATGATACTTGTCCCGAAAGTGCTATGGCATTGGTAACAGGTTTCCTCGGTGGCCGGGTTGCCGCCGCTCTTCGGTATAGTGATGCTGTCGGTGCCTTCCCGCAGCAGGCGCGTTGCGCCCTGCACAGTGTGCGTGTCGTGACAGTTGAGACAGGCTGCCTTCCATACCGGGGTATTGGCCGGAAAATCGCGCTCGGCAGCGGCGGTTTCGAGATAGGTTTCTTCCGCCACAAACTGGTTGGCGTGAGCAGAGTAGCCCCACAAGGCTCCGCCTTTATCATGGCAGGCCAGACATATGGTGTCGTTGTCCTGGTTGAAAGCGACCCCTACAGGCTGGGCTTGCTGGAGGCGGTTGCCGCGGAGAAACTTGTGGTTACCCTTGCTGGGGTCGGATTCCCAGGTATGCGGGTCGTGGCAGGTGGTGCATTGCATCTCGTCGCTGTCCAGCGGAAAAAGCGGCCTGGGAGCAACTCCTGTTGTGCGGTTGGCGACGACTGGGGTGCCGCCTACGACGACGGGGGGTGAGCGCAATTCTCCGTCGTAGCTGGCGAGGGCGGCGTCATAAGTGAACGAAACAGGGTGGTCGTTGGACAGGTCTACGCCTATATCCCTTGTGTAGCCGGTGAATTCACCCGCCCCCACAGGGATGGTACCCGCGTTCGTGCCGGTCATCATGATTGAGGCAGGGCTCACGTTATCCAGCACGCCAACCGTCCCGATCGCCAGGGTGCCGTCATGGCAGGACAGGCACAGCTTGGATGTACCCCCGGGTTGATTCGTGACAGCTTCCATGGATGCTGAGGTGTATGTAGTGTAGGTCATCGTGGAAAGCTCGCGATTCCAAAGCGGTGGCACAACTATCATATTCGCGTTATGCGGCGTATGGCAGAACACGCAGATCTGGCTTTCGCTGGCCGCCATGGCGGGGCCGGGGCCGCTTGCGGAAAGATTGTGTTTGGTGTTCGCCACTTTCGTCACTATCGCCGCAAGAGCGATACCGCCTGTCCCCAGCAACAGGGTGATGCTGAGCAGTACCGGCCAGCCCAGCCGCGGCAAGTGATGATGTACATTCATTGCGACCCTCCCAGAAACTGCAAGACCGTGATCCTGCCGTTGAACATATCGGCGATATAAATCTGGTCATGGCTGTCGGTCCAGACACCAGACGGAAGGTAAAATTCCCCGGTACCCTTGCCGGTGCCGCCCAGCGCCAGCAAAGTGCGCCCCTGCTTGTCAAAAACCAGCAAATTATCGTACAGCGATTCTATCACGTAAATATTGCTTTCATTGTCCACCGCTACGCCCTTGGGGCGCACCAGATTGCCCACATACAGCCCGCGCTGGCCGAACTTGGTGACCATCTCGCCATGCATGTCCAGCACCTGGATGCGCGAGTTCAATGTGTCGGTCACATAGAGTTTGTCGAAGGCGAAGGCCAGGTGGGTGGGGAAGTTGAACTCCCCGTTATTTTCGCCGCGCTTGCCGATCACTTCCAGCAGCTTGCCATCATCGGCGAATACCTTGATGTCATGGGCGTGTGTATCAGCCACATAGATCCTCCCGCGCCGGGCATCGCGTGCCAGTCCGGTGGGCCGTTTAAGCACGTCGCGGCCGAACTCGCCTACCGGGTTACCTTTGCGATCGAGCCGGAACACGCTGTGCAGTTCGGCATCCGCCACAAGTATCTCGTTCTGCGGGCCCAGCGCTATGCCTATCGGGGCCACGAACCGGGTGTTTACACGCGCCATGTCCCAGAGTTCCAGTTGCCCGGCAGGCTTGTCAAAAACGTACACTGCCGCACGGCCGATATCCGTGACAAAAACGCTGCCTTCCGCGTCCACTGCTCCGCACTGCGGCCGCCGCAGCGCAACTGGTTCGTGATTGCCTCCGGCGACGCCGACCAGCCAGTCAAACAGCTTCGTTGCGGTGCTGCGGGCTTCCAGATTTTCGGGGCGAAAGTTATCCTCCCCAGTCAATTCCCCCACGTATCCGTAACGGGGTTTCTCCGGCGCCGCCGGCCATACCCTGGGAGTCTCCTGGCTGGTGTTGGTGAGGCGGAACACTTTCGGTGTCTCCGCACAACCGGCGATGAGCAGAGTCAGGCCAATGAGTGCGATTGGTAACAGGCGTTGCGGGCTCATTATATTTTCTCCTTAACACTCAGTCGCAGGCCGGGTTGAGTAACATGGGTGCGTTTACGCACCACATGACGATGGTGCGTAAACGCACCCTACATTTACTGCAGTGTTGCGCGCTCATTCCAGAGTCAGACGTGTATTTGTAGGGCGGGCTCTGCCCGCCTGATCTAACTGTCGGGCGAAGCCCGGCCTACGGATTGTTTTACTGCGCGTTCGACCTGCGGCGTTGCATGCTCATTCCGCTTCCAGATCAGACGTGCATTCCATCCGGAATAATATGCATGCAAGCTTCACCATCTGCCCGGGCCCCCTGTGGTGGGACCTCCGCGTATCCCGCTTTCCAGCCCGGGAAGTCCTGAATGACACAAGTGGCAATTCTGCGGACCCCAGGCAATCTTGTTGTTATGGCACATGCCGCAGAACCTGCCTTCAATGATGTCGGACATCAGAATATCGTTGGAACCCGCGCGCATCTCGAAGCCGGCTTCGGTATGACATACCCTGCAGCGGAAGCGTATACGATGGAACCAGTGCGGGAAGATCACCGGGCGCATGCCGGCTTTTTCCGCCCGCTTGTTGAACACCACATCGCCGTATTCGGCCGTGGCGGGAAGCGGTGCAAACAGCATCAGCAGTGCCAGCACGATCATGCTTACCGGCAAATAACCATGTCCTGAGCCCAGTCGAAGGAGGCGTGCCGGGTACCGGTTGTGCGCGTGCGATCGGGTGTCCGTCATTTGTGGAGTTCAAGCTCTTTGACCGGCTTTTTCAGGGACGAGCGCTTCACGCTGTGGCAGGTGTAGCAATCGGTCAGCGGAAACGCCACCGCGCCGTGGCAGCGGCCGCAGTATTCTCCGTTCAGCACGTCGAACATGCCGAACCGCGTGGCGCCGGCCTTGGATTTGAACAGCCATTCATGGCAGTTGCCGCATTCCAGCCATTCGGTGTGCTTATTGTGAGGGAATAATACCATCGGGATTCCCGCTGTCCTGGTTCGCAGCACATCCAGGTCGAGCACCTGCATCTGGTAATCATCGTCCAGAATGCTGGGGCGCGGCTCGATATACCCCTCCTGCAACGCTTCGACCCATCGCACCTTATTGCCGGAAGAAGAGGAGGGCAGATAAAAGAGCGCGTCGGAGGGATTTTGCAGCAGATGTGTTCCGGGACCCGTTGGGTCGTGCAGGCCGTCCGCCGTTATCGGCAGCCATAGTCCGGGGCCCTCGGGTGCGAAGACTTCCTCGACCGCCGGAACGGTCTGGGCGAACCACAGCCCGATACACGCGGCGAGCACCCGCACAGCGATACGGCGTTTCATGGCATCCCGTTCCGGCACGCAAAAATCACTGCGGCACCTCCAACCCGATCGTGCGCAGCGCCGTCTGCAGACGTTTGGTCGCATCCTGCAGAGTGCTGATGGCGGCAGGATGGTCGCCGCCCGCAGCCTGTTTTTCAGCGGCGCCATGTGCCGTGCGGCCGTCCTGCACATAGCGCTCGCTCAATTTGAGCGTGAACTCGTCGGGTTTGAATTGGTCAAGGGCGATCGGTATCAGTTCCTCATAGCTGCGGTAGCGCGCCAGCTCATATTCGAATTCTTCCATCGGCGTTTTGAATTTGGTGTCATAGACCAAAGCCGTCGATGCCAGCAATTCGTTGAGAACGGAAATATACACCTCATGCACTCTTTCCAGCAGTTCGGTGGCCTCCTGATACAGGCCATCGCGCACCATCACCTGGGCGCGATAGATCATGTCGCGGGTGCGTTCGATCTTCGCATCATGCAGTTTCACATCTTTCGCTGACAGTCCGCCGCGCAGATCCTGATAGGTGGCCTGGAAGGCACGCACGTCATCAAGCACTTCGGCATAGCGTTCGCGCTGTCTGGTTTCCGTTTGTAGCGGATCGGATGCCAGCCGCGCGGCATCTTCCAGCACGCTCAGCGCCTCATCCAGGAAGGCGTCCGCCCACACCATGTTGCCCGCAATGAACGCATCATTCCCCCTGGTGTAAAGGGTGCGGGCCAGTTCCAGCGTCTGCTTGACCTTGTCATCGCCGCTGCGCGCGGCAAGGGGCGAATTGGTGATCAGCATCTTGACCAGGTATAACTCCTGCTGAACTTCTTCCCGTGACGGCGGGGCAACGTCTTCTCCATCCCCCAGCGCGGGCGATGCGGCGAAAAGCGCCAGCAGTGGCAGCCAATACCTGATCGCTGTTACCTTCACGGCCGCACCTCCGGCACGTTACCGGCGTAGCCGGCCGATTGCGGGAGGAGGTGCGATGCGGGCACTCCCGCACCGGAAGGCTCCGCCTCACCGTGTCGTGCCCGCACCTCCGGCACGTTACCGGCGTAGCCGACCGATTGCGGGAGGAGGTGCGATGCGGGCACTCCCGCACCGGAAGGCTCCGCCTCACCGTGTCGTGCCCGCACCTCCGGCACGTTACTCCATTTCAAAGGCAAAACAATTCGTAGGTCGGGCTTCGCCCGACAACCTGATCCGGCGGGCAGAGCCCGCCCTACAAAAATGCACGTTTGCCCGGATGCTGCGGTGTCAATTCCACATCCAGCTTGCTGGATAGTGGATTGCCTACTGTTAGTGCAACGCCGTGTCACGGCCGCACCACCCCGCCTCCGTTGGCCGCCACTTTTTTCGGCTGGGAGTGACAGCGTTTGCACTCGGAAATCGGGAAAGCCACCTTGCCGTGGCATACGCCGCACTTCTGTCCGAGCAGAATGGATGCCATATTGATCTGGTTGGCGCCTTTTCGCGGAACGAAAATGTCGGGATGGCAGTTCGAGCAGGTCAGCCACAAGGTGTGCTGCCGGTGGGGGAAGACCACGTCCGGCATCGAGCCTTTGGGTACGCGCACGATGTTCATGTCCATGATCATCGGTTCCGCGCCCGGATCGGTGCGTTCCCAGCGCGGCTTGAGATTGCCATCGTCCAGAGCCTTCACCCAATGCACCCCGTTGCCGAGTCCGGTCTCGGTCATGGGCATACCTTCATAAGCATCCAGGGGTTGTTGCAGGATCATGGTCCCCTCATTGGCGGGATCGTGGATACCATCTTCGCTGGGTGGCATGTGCGGACGGGTTGCGACCTTCAGCAGCCGGTTGAACGGGTTCGCCCCTCCCGCGATGGCGGGCTGGGTCGGATACTGGTATTGCTGCACGGCAGGTGCCGCCGCTGCGGCCGCAGGCGCTGCTGCCGTGGCCGGTGCGGAGGACGGCTTGGTTTTCGCCGGCTTGCTCTTCGCCGGTTCAGCGGCAGATGTAGTTGTTAATGGTGCGCTCAGCAGAGCAGCCAGCAAAGAGCAGAACATCATTCGGGTGCCCGAACAAGAGTTTTTCGTATTGGATAGACGGTTCATGGTAGCCTCTATTTCTTGATAGTCATGGATTTGACCGGTACGGCCAGTTCCTGCATCGTGCTTTCGTGTACCTGGGTCGGCGTGCCGGGTTTGGCGGAATGACACAAGATGCAGTTTTTTACCGACCAGGCGACATTGCCGTTGTGGCATCCGCCGCAATATTTGCCTTCGATGATCTTGTACATGTTGATGTCGTTGCCTCCGGCCTTGAACTTGAAGCCGAGATCGGTATGGCACACCTTGCAGCGGAAGCGGATGCGGTGGAACCAGTGGGGGAAGATCACCGGACGCATGCCCGCTGCATCCGAGTAATTGTTGATGACCACGTCGCCGTACTCGGCCATCGCGGGAGCGGGGTCGACGAAGACAGCGGCAATGACCAGTGACCAGATGAACAGCATCCGGCCAATGAGGGCGGGTCTAATGGCTGCCCGGACATCAGTAGTTTTTTGTATCAAGGATGGCATTTGCTTCCCTTTCTTTTCTGTTGACAAAAATCTCTCGATTGCAAATCCACGGCCTAGCGTCACCTTTGATTGATGGCGGTTTGGCGCAGCGCATATCCGTTGCGTAGAATACCTCAAGCGGTACCTTGAATCCAAGCATTTTATGTGCCAATGCTGCCCATTCCACCGGTAATTCCGGCATCGTGGCGTGTTTATCTTATTGAGGATTACATATTTGAAGCAGAGTCTCCGCATCTCGTAGGTCGGGCTATGCCCGACGCGGCGGGCAAAGCCCGCCCTACGGTAAATCACTTAACAGTCATGAATTATGTAAAGCTCAATAAACGGTTCAACTTTGGAATGCGGTGACGTGTCGCCGCACTTCATATCAAAAACTACTCTCCCGCGCATGTGAACGATAAAATTTTCAATCATTCAAGTGCCGCCAACATCAGAAATACCTTTTCAGGGAAAGCGCGATCCGGGATTGCGTCGAGCCATCGCTCTCTTTCGACAGGTTCACATGGAATTCTGAAACGAGCCGCCCGACGGTATAGGACAAGGAGTTTTCCCAGGTAACCGGTCCCTGCTCCTTGGGGGTCGCCGCCAACACCGGGACGAGTGACTGGCTGCGAGCCTGCACCTGGGAGTCAAAGATCAGCCGGGATATACCGAACGCGCGCTGATTGCTGTAACGCAATGCGGCACTGGAACTGGTGGAAACCTTGGCGCTCGGCACGGCCAGGTTTTCCTGACGAGTTGCCCGGACAGTCAGGCTGCCGCTCAGTGTCGAGTAGCGGCTGAATTGCTCTTTGGTGGTCGCACTGGCATCGATGCTCTGGAAAGAGTCCTGTGTTCTGCTCAGGGAGCGGGAGTCGCGGCCATTCAGTCTCAATGCGGTATAGTTCCTGTCCTGCGAGCGTTGCCAGTTCGCCGAGCCGGAATGATTAAGTCTCGAGAAGGCCTGGCTGCGTGTAGACTCGCCCACCCCCACGGACTGATTCAATCCCAGAGACAGCCTGCCGCCGCCTAAGTCCATGCCGCGGGCCAGAGAGTGTCCCGGGCTCAGCGATACGCTTTGCACGCTGCCGGTTTGGCCGGAACTATTGCTGAAAGAGCCTGAGACCTGGCTGCTATAACGCCAGGCGCCCAGGTTGAGTGCAGCCAGCGGGATATTTGCGCTGGCGGTCTGTGAAGCGGTCAGAGACTGGGTCCGTACCGAGTTGGTCACATTGACGTTGCCGCTGGCCGACATCGTGATGTATTCGGACAGTCTGTAACTCGCGCCCAGGTTCATGTTCGCGGTGCGCGTCTGGAATGAGGATTGCTGGGTGCCGACGTCGGAAACGTTTACCCGGGCGGCGCCGATCACCGAGTAGGGCGCCTGGGCGGGCTGGAAGAACATGGTACTGTTCAACTCCCGGTTTCTGAAGCTGGTTGAGGACATTGGCGCGCGGTCGGATGAACTCGTCAGGTTGGCATTGTTGTCCAGCGATAACTCGGCGATTTCCCGGTATGTGTGATGAACTGTCACCAGGTTTGACAGCGTGCTTATACCGCTGCCGGAACGCGTGCCGCGTTCGCGGCTTCCTTCTGCCTCGAGTGTCTGCTGCTTGAAACGGCTCGACCGCATGCTGAAGTTCAACCCGCTCTGCCTGTCGGAATCGGCACCTTCGCTCCCCGTCTGGCTGCGGTTGTAGCCGGCTGTGTAATTTTCCTTGCCGTGCCGCGGAGTGTAACGCTGGTTCATGTCGAAACGGGTGGTTTGAGAAATGGGTGAGCCTATGCCGGGACCCGAATAATTCTGGTTCCGGGAGATGCGCGCCTCGAACGGGAAACGGCTGTAGGGCACCACATACAAGCCGGCACCGCCCGTAATTGTATTGCTCGACGAGCCGATATCTTCCGATTTGCTCTTGCTGGCGGTGAAGCCCAGATCGCCTTTTACCTGCGCTATCCAGGGCTGCATGATGTAGCTTGCGGCTTTGCCCTTCAGGTTAAGTATCACCCTTTGCCGCAGCGTTGCATTGCCGCCTCTGGAGTTGCGCTGCTCAATGTCATAACCGACGTCCCCCCCCCACCTGATCGCGATAGGGGCGAGCCGCAGCGATGAAGCGGGTTTACCGGCGGGAGCGTCAGCTACCGGTGCGGCTGCGCCCGCCTCCAAAAACGTCACAGCGTCTGCCGGCTGGTTTTCAGCGCCGGCGTCATCGCTGACCTGGGCGGCGGAGGATGGTGCAGGCGGCTCTCCCGGGGCGGGCGCGTCGGCGGGGAACGCCGGGCGCGCCCAACCGAAAGCCAGCCATGCCAATGTCATGACACAACACCTCCGGCCTGCGCCGATCGTTCCATCCCCCCCCCGCTTTGCATTAGGCATTTTGTTATGGCATGAAAATTCTTGCACAATGATTTTAAATCGTCCCTGTCCGGGACATACTTTGCCCGCCGCCAAACCGGCATAGCAACAACGAACATGGAAACAGCACTGAATCCCTCTTTGCAAAAGTAATCGTAGGGTGGGCAGGCTTCATCTGCCCACCAATCCGCGTGGGCAGAAAAGCCTGCCCACCCTACTTGCTGTTAAACCGGCTTGGCAACAACGCTGCCTCCCCCTTTGCAAAAGGGGGACTGAGGGGGATTTGCACTGGCGGCGAATTGACCGCCAGTTTGAAACCCCCGCTCCCCCTTGATGAGAGGGGGAGCATCACGCTTTGCTGAAGAGCGTAGCCCGGATGGAATGCAATGGAATCCGGGACAACCTTCGGCATATACACCAACACCCCCGGATTCCGGCCTTCGGCCTGCATCCAGGCTACGGCACCGTTAAACCGGCTTGGCAACAACGCTGCCTCCCCCTTTGCAAAAGGGGGACTGAGGGGGATTTGCAATGGCGGCGGATTGACCGCCGTTCGAAATCCCCGCACCCCCTGATGTGAAGGGGGAGTATCACGCTGTGTTTTGGGTACCTCCGTTTTTGGGCTGCGCAATCATTCCGTCCCCGGCTCCTCAACTGCCTTTGCCGCAGGCTCGGCAACAGGCTCCTCAACCGCCTTTTCCGCAGGCTTGGGAAGTGGCAGGAAGCGCGACTCATCCACTTGAATGGGAGTCTTTTTCCTGAGCTTGGCAATCAGCGACTTCCATGCGCGTTCGCTTTCATCTATCAGGTACAATTCACGGGCGCGCGGCTTGACGGTTTCAAAGCTGTTCAGTTTGGCCTCCCTGCGGTCTGCCAGTTTGAGTATGGCCACGCCCTCCATCATCCCGACGGGATCGGTGATCTCGCCGGGTTTGAGTTTGTCCACGGCTTGCTGCACCGGTTCGGACAGCATCCCGCCATGCATATAGCCCATGTCGCCGCCCTGATCCGCGGTCTCCGTATCACCGGAGTAGAGCGCAGCGAATTCGGCGAAATCAGCCCCCTCGCGCAATTGTTTGACCAGATCTTCTGCCTTGGTGCGCGCGGTCTCCCATGCGCCCTGTGGCGAGGATGGATCCACCTTGAGCAGGATGACCGAGACGCGCAGTTGCTCCGGTTCGGTGAACTTGTCCGGGTGGGCGGCGTAATACTTGCGCAACTGCTTCTCGTTAGGGGCGGGCACTTTGCGCACCCGCTGTTCCAGTTGGCGGCGCAGGGTTTCATCTTCCGCCTGCCTGGTCAGCATGGGCATCACCCGGTCGCGGACCTTCTGCCATTCCTCGGTGCCGGCAAAACGCTGCTCATGCTGCTCCAGCTTTTGCCTGACCGCTGCGGCATCCGGTTTCAGCTTGCGCCGCTTGGCCTCGTCCAGCACCAGTACCTTGTTGATCAGCGTGTCCCCTATCTCCCTTTGCAGCGCCGCGACCTCCGCCTCGGGCGGCGTGCCGTGATAGAACCTGTTGCGTGACGCCGAGGCGAATGCGGAATCAAATTCGCGCTGGCTGATGACCGTCTTTCCCACGCGGGCGAAAACCGGCGGCTTGCTGCTGACGGCACTGCTGCCTGCTGTGCCGGCATCGGCGGCCAGCGCCCCGGAGGCGAGCAATACTCCGGCGGACAAGGCGGTCAACGCCAGCATGATGTGGTTGCGGCTTGGTTTCAGCTTCACTGTTGGATACCTTTCATGTTGAACTGTAGGGGCAGGTTATTCCAGTCTGCGTTAAGGGCACTTCTAAAAATCCATATTTCATCCCAACTGCTGCGTTGCGTAAAAAATTTCTTGCTTACATATCATACATATACGGCGCTGCGAAATTTTTCCACACCTTGCATTTGGGCAAAATCTGAATTTTTAGAAGCTCCCTTAAAGACAACGTTCATTTTGCAGGGTGCGTCCCACGCACCGCCTTCGATGCAATGGTGGTGCGTGGGACGCACTCTGCGATATTTCAATTATCACAAATTGGAATTACAGGCCTGCCGGTTTTCATGCGGGGCGGAACCCGGCCTTGCATTATCACGTGCCCGCCGCAGAAAATCCAGACAAAAAAAGCCAGACAAAAAAAAGCCAGACGTCTCCGTCTGGCCCGCCTTGCGGCGCTATGCTATATGCTGCTTACTTGGTGTGGCAGGCCAGGCACACTTGGCTGCCGTTGTTGTTAGCCAGACGCAGGAATGTCTTGTTATTGCTGTGCGGGTCATGGCAGGTTGCGCATTCCACGAGCGGCTCACCAGACAGAGCGCCGCCACCGGTACGTGTGTACAGCGGGAAGTCAGACTTCGACTTGCCGGCACCACCGGTCTCGACATACCATACGGTACCGACAGCGGTTGCGATTGAACTTGCAGCCTTGAAGTCAGGATCCTTGCCACCAGCGTACTGGATGCTGACCGGGTGATCGTTCCTCAGGTCGGTGGCCAGATAGATAGGCTCTGCGGCTGGAACGGAGTCGCTCAGGATACCGAACTCTCTGAAGCCGCCGCAATCCGATGAGTCAGCCTCGGCGCACACCTTCGGTTCAACAAAGCTGTAGCCGTCGGCGATGATCTTGTTGCCGTTGCCGTCAATGTTTATGTCGCCGGAATTGCCGCCGCCCGGTGAGTTGAGCACGCTGTTCAGAGCCTGTGTACCATCGTGGCAGGACAAGCAGGCCAGCGATACGCCGCCGATCGGAGCTGCATCAGCATCCATCGTGGTGGTGCCGAGGTCGGAGTAGGTTTGATACGTTGCGGTGCTCAGGGTGCGGTTCCACAACGGTACTGCTGCCGAGGAATCGGATCCGTGTGGTGTGTGGCAGAACACGCAGATTTCAGTCGTTGCGTTGGTGAAGTTCCAGCCAAAAGGCTTGAGGGGGTCGTTACGGCCGAAGTTCTGTGTTCCGCCCAGGTTGTGCTTGGTGTTGGTGATACCGCCAGTGCCGGCAGCCATGGCGATGCTGCTTACGCTGCTTATCGACACGATGGCCAAACCGAGAGCTAATTTAGCAATTGAGGTTTTCATTTGTAAGTCCTTTTTAAGGTTAGAGAAAGTGCTGCATGTTGCTTTGTTTGCTACCCACTTTTTACACCGGCCCTGTTGGTTAGGGTTGCCAGCGCCCCCAAATTGAAAGCACATAGCGTGCCAGAGATGTAAGTTATTGTTTTATCGCAAATGGCATACCAGCCGAAAATCAAACTTCCCGCTTACGGGAAATTCTGCCGCCTGATTTCCTGATTGTGGGATTGCCTGGTTGCGGGATGTTGCGATTGCCGGGCTTGCTCATCTCCCGCTGAGACAACTGCAACACAGTTCCTCCCTTGCTGGAGATGCCCCTGTCTGTCAAGGTTGCCGGCAGGGTAAATTTGTTCCCGGCGAAAAATGTGGGTGCGCTTGCGCCTCATTTGGCGATGATGGTGCGTAAACGCACTCTACATAATTTTGTTCATTGAGAATCGGAATATAGTTTGTAGGGTGGATAAGCGCAGCGCATCCACCTTTTTGAGCTGGCATGGTGGATGCGCTGCGCTTATCCACCCTACTACTCTCTCTGTCAGGGGGAAACACGCCCCTCTTGCAAAGGTGGAGCTCAAATTTCCAAGTGGATTATACGGATTAATGACATTTTTGTGGGAGCGGCCTCATGGCCGCGATCAGGCTTATCGCGGCCAGGAGGCCGCTCCCACAGGAGATATTCCCCCACATGAGATATCCCCCACACAGGAGATATTCATCTTTTTCAAACTGGAGAGGCCCTGTCTATCAAGGTTGCCGGGATTTGGCTTGGTCTCGTTCCGGCCTGCCGCTATAATCCGCCCGTAATTATATCGGCCGCGTCGCCCCTGTCACGCCTAACCGGAAAGAGTCCGCAATGAATACCCGCAGCCTGTTTCTCCAACCTTATATACAGGTTGGCCTGTTGTTGCTGGCCGTGATCACGCTATACGCCGGATCGTTGCCCGCTCCGTTCGTTTTCGATGACATCGATTTTTTTGCGAATCCGCAAATGCTTGCCAAGTACGGCGCTTATTTCAGCCTTGAATTGCGCTGGCTGCCTTATGCTTCCCTGGTCCAGACGACAAATTGGCTGGGCTTTGATCCATCCTGGCTCAGGCTGGGCAACGTGCTGCTGCATGCGGCCAATGCCATCGCATTGTTTTTCCTGTTGCGGCGGTTGTTCCGGGAGGTGCTGGCCGGGCCGGACGACATGCCGTCCTCATTGACATGGTTCGCTTTCTTCGGCGCACTGATATTTGCGTTGCACCCGGTTGCGGTCTATGGCGTGGCCTATCTGATCCAGCGTTCCACGCTGATGGCGGCGCTGTTCATGCTGCTGATGCTGCTCGCCTATCTGGAGGGTTTGCTGCGCGAAAGCTGGCGCTGGATGCTGGCCGCGGCGCTATGTTATTTTGCCGCCGTGTACTCCAAGGAGCACAGCATCGCAGCACCGGGAGTGGCGCTGGCATTGACGTTACTGATACGCAAGCCATCGGCGGCGCTGTTCAGGCAGATCGCGCCTTTCTATATGATAGCGGCGCTGATCGCGGCGGCCGTGGTGTGGAGCACTGTCAGCAGCAAGGGAGTCCTCGGGGTGGCCTATGAACCCAACGCGGGAGGCATGCTGGAGCATAGCGCCAGGATGGAAGGCTTGAACGATCTGCAGGATGCCCATTTGCTGAGCATTCTCACCCAGTGCTGGCTGTTCTTCAAGTATCTGGGGCTCTGGCTGCTGCCGAACCCGGCCTGGATGTCGGTGGATATGCGCGAGCCGTTCGCCGTATCATTGCTCAGTTGGCCGCATACCCTCGGTCTGATCGCGTTCCCGGGCTATTTCTGCGGCGCGGTGTGGCTGTTGCTCAAGCGGGGAAGAAGGGGGTTGCTGGGGTTCGCGCTGTTGTTTCCGTGGATATTGTTCCTGACTGAATGGTCCACCGTGCGCATCCAGGAACCTTTCGTGCTGTATCGCAGCTATTTGTGGATGCCGGGATTGTTTTTCGCGCTACCGCTGGTTTTCGGATGGCTTTCCCCGAAAAGAGCTTGTTCCGATTCCAGATCAAACGTGCATTTCGTAGGGCGGGCTCTGCCCGCCGGATCAAGTTGCCGGGCGGAGCCCGGCCTACGGAAATGGAATTACATCGTGCTGGGACTGGTCAGTCTGCTGCTGGTGCCGCTGACGCTGAACCGGCTGGACACCTTCTCCAGCAATTTGAAACTCTGGGACGATGCCGAGAAACTGGTGCGGGGCAGGACCGGCGTGTTCGGCATCGAACGCGTTTATTACAATCGCGGCACCGAATTGGGGAAACTCAAACGTTACGACGAGGCCATTGCCGATTTCAGCAGTGCCATCGCCATACGACCTTTTGACTATGTGTACGGCAATCGCGCCACGGCCTATTACTTCCTGGGTAATTATCAGCAGGCGCTGCGCGATTACGATCGCGCCATTGCGCTCAATCCTGATAATGCCAACTCCTATTATGGGCGGGCATTGACTTACCGGGCCCTCGGGGGCTTCGCGGCGGCGCAGGATGACCTCCGGAAAAGCTGTGCGCTGGGGCTATGCCCTTGATCCTCGCGGTTGCCATTGCTGAATACACCCCCGCAGGGACTATTTTATTGAGGATTACATATTTGAAGACAGAGTCTCCGCATCTCGTAGGTCGGGCTACGCCCGACGCGGCGGGCAAAGCCCGCCCTACAGTAAATCACTTAAACCCAAATAATCCATTAGCCTCGAAACCCCCTCCAGCTCCCCCTTGCCAGGGGGAGTGCCCGGTCTGCCCCTCCCCTGACAAGGGGAGGTTGGGAGGGGTTGGGGTGGAATTTCTGCCTAATGGACAATCTGGGTTAAACAGTCATGAATTATGTAAAGCTCAATAAAACAACAATAATCATCATGTAGGTGCGTTCCACGCACCATCATCTTTGGTGCGTGGAACGCACCCTGCGGCTCCCAGTTTTTCAGGTTAATTTTTCTCATCGGATATCTCATTGAACCATCGCTCAAACATTTCAAAATAGGCGTTCTCCAGAGCCATGGCCAAACCACGCGCATCGCACAACGGGCTGGAAGCCATCCGGTTGCGCTGGCCGGAACGGAGTGCCTTGCGCTGTTCCACATCCCGGGCGAGGGCGACAACCTTGTCGATATACTCGGCATTCGATCGGGCAATCCATTCCGGGCGGCCGATGCCATTCAGTATAGCGGCCGTCGCTCTGGATACAACGCGATCCCCCAGCAGTGCAATAACGGGTGCCGCCATCCATAACGCGTCACAGGTAGTGGTGACACCGCCCATAGCGCCGACCGGATCGAGCGCGATATCCAGCCGGTCGTAATAGGCCATATGGGCAGACCAATCCGGCGTGGCGCTGCTGTCCTGAAGTTCGATACGATCCGGTGTGATGCCTTGGCCGGCCATGGCATCCAGGATACGCCGACGATTGCCGGCATCGGCCAGTTCCTTGTTCTTCAGCAGCAGCTTGCCCTCCGGCAGGGCATGGAGCACCTTCGCCCAAAGCGCCAGCGTCGCAGGGGTGAGCTTGCCCAGATTATTAAAACTTCCCAGCCATACGGCGCCGTTCGTATCTGACCGCCAAGCTGACGGCGGTGCATCTTTGCCATCGTAACTCCAACAGACACGCGACAAGCGCCAGACCCGTTCGCTGAAATGGCTGTCTGCCTCGGGTGGCGTCAGGATTTCATCACCGATCCAGTAGTCCATTTCCGTGAGGCCGGTGCTGGCGAAATAACCCAGATAGTAGGCCTGAACGGGTGCCGCGCGGCGGGCGAAAACCCCCAGGCGGTTGTGATCGGTATGACCGGAGAGGTCGATCAGCACATCTATTTCGTCCGCCTCTATCCGTTCCCGGATTGCGGTATCCGGAATCCCCGCGAGTGGAACCCAGTGCTCCGCCAGCGCCCGCAAGCGCTCTGTGACCGCATCCCGCCGGCCCTGGGTGGAATAGGCGAACAACTCTATCCGCGCCCGGTCATGGCGGGCGAAAAGCTGCTCTATAAAATAGCTCACTGCGTGCTGGCGAAAATCTCCCGACATATAGCCCACCCTCAGCCGTCTGCCGGCGAGCGGCGGGCGCCGGAATACCCTGTTCCGGGCCGCCTGATGATCCTGCGCAGGCAAACAGGCCTGCTCCCAGCCGCGAGCGAGGGCAAGATACTCGAGGGGATCGAGCGAGGCCTGGTAAGCGTAGAGAAACAGCAGGCAACTGTACGCATCGGCATAATCCGGCTTGAGTTCCAGCGCGCGGCGGTAACTTGCTATCGCGCCCTCAAATTGCCCGAGTTCTTTCAGGGCAGAGCCTATGCTGCCGTGCGCATCGGCGAAATCGGGTTTAATCTCCGCTGCGCGGTAATAACATGCCACTCCGTCGTTGAATTGGCCGAGATCTTTCAAGCAAGTGCCAAGATTGATCAGCGCCTTGACGTAATCGGGTTTGATCTGCAGCGCCCGGCGGTAGCTGGCCACCGCATCGTCGAGTTGCCCGAGATCCATCAGGGCAATGCCCAGATTGTAATGCGCTTCAGCGTAACCGGGATTGATCTGCAGCGCCCGGCGGTAACTGGCCACCGCGCCATCGAGTTGCCCGAGATCCATCAGGGCAATACCCAGATTGTTGAACGCCATGGCGAAATCGGGTTTGATCTGCAGCGCCCGGCGGTAGCTGGCCACCGCGCCATCGAGTTGCCCGAGGTCTTTCAGGACAAGACCAAGATTGTTGTGCGCTTCGGCATAATCGGGGTCGAGCTTCAGCGCGCGGCGGTAACTCGCTTCCGCATCGTCAAGCTTCCCGATGTTTTTTTGGGCAACGCCCAGATTGAGTTGCACCTCGGGATCGTTGGGCATGAGTCCGGCGGTTTTTTGAAATGCCTGAAGGGCATCCTTGCCCTGCGCTTGCAGGGATGCTCCAAGCAACTTCCAGGCGAAACCGGATTCCGGATATTGCCCAAGCATTGAACGGGCCCGGCTTTCCAGTTCTGCGTGACGTCCGGCGCGAAACATGGAGACAAGCTGTTTGAGTTCATCGGGTGCCGGCGCAGGGGAACGCGACGCGGCCTTGCCCTCGCAGCAGAGCCTGAACTTTTTTCCGCTACCGCAACTGCATGGATCGTTCCTTCCGGGTTTCATGTTCATCGTTGCTGGATTAACCTATTGAGCTTTACATAATTCATGACTGTTAAGTGATTTACCGTAGGGCGGGCTTTGCCCGCCGCGTCGGGCGTAGCCCGACCTACGAGATGCGGAGACACTGTCTTCAAATATGTAATCCTCAATAAGCCGGACGAGCCGGAACCAAATGTAGGACGATAGGATGCGGTGACGAAGGAACCGCATCGCTCGCGTTAAATGATGCGGTTCGTGCCTCACCACATCCTACTGCTACGAAATTCTTGTCATGTTTTGAGATCATTTGGTTGATAAGAGACTAAAAACCGTAGTTGCCACCCCGCTCATGCCCTTCGACGCAGCTCAGGACAGGCTTCGATACGCCTTGCTGCGCAAGGTACTCAGCACGAACGGGGCGGTCTCCAATTTGGTGAGAGTCCGTTCGCCCTGAGTAGCCCGCGCAGCGGGCGTTTCGAAGGGTTGGTATCGTTCAACTGCGGTTTTCAGGATTATTTCATTTCCAGTTTGAAACAACGCAAATTCATTTATGCGGGAGCGGCCTTGAGGCCGCTCCCGCCGCAATGTCATTTTTATACACAGCGGCATAAATCTACTGCGCGACCCCGCCCACGAATCGCGCAGTAGATTTATGCCGCTGTGTATAAATTGAAATTGGAGTTGGAGTTGCGCAGCAGTCAGCAGTTAAATTACCACCGGCATAACCAGTGACTTGCCCGGTGTATTTTGCCGGACTAGTCAGATGGCTAATTGTCTCATCAAAGCCGGGGGTTCACCTGCTCAAATCGGAACATATCCGTTCTGCGCCTATTTTTTATCGGCCGGCTTGTCGATGTCTGGGTTGTATTTGCCCTTCGGGTCCTTGTTGGTGTAGCCCTGATCCATGGTAAGGGCGACGGGACGATAGACATCCACCTTCTGGAAGAACTGGTCTACAAAATAAACACGCCCGTCGTCGTCCACCGCGACGCCTGAAGGGAGCATGTAATTGGCAGGTCCGCTACGATCCGATCGTCTGCCTACCGCCAGCAGCAATTTTCCCTCGGGGTTGAATATCTGGAAATTGCCGAAAGCGGCATCCACCACATAGATATTCCCATCCTTGTCCAGCGCGATTTCCTTGGGGCGGGAGAATTGCCCGCCCTGCCGGCCGATGGAGCCGAATGTACTGACGAATTTACCGTCAGGACCGAATTTCTGGATGCGGAAATTGCCGCTGTCCACCACATACAGCGAACCGTCCGCAGCGACCGCCACGTCGCGCGGCAGATTGACTTCCCCCGGCTTGCTGCCGCGTTTGCTGATTTCGGACAGGCGCTCGCCGCTTTTCCCGTCGTACACCTGTATCCTGTGGGTATCGTGACTCGTTCCGCCGATGTCCACCGCGTAAACACGGGTTCCGTCGGCACTGACACCGAGCCCCGCCGGCCGGTTGAGATCCTCGGGGTTGCCGATGTTGCGCTGGAATTTGCCGTCCCTGTCATATACAAAGACCATTTTGCTGGTTCCATCGAGCACATAGAGATTGCCGTCCTTGTCCACATCCATGCCCAATGGTCTTGACAACTGGCCGGGGTCTTCCTCGCCGATAATGAAAAACTTCTGCTCCGGGACGTCGAACACCATCACATTGCGTCGCCCGGTATCTCCGACGAAGACACGTCCGCGATGCACCGCAACGCCATAGGGTTTGCCCAGCCCTTCACCCCGTTTGCCTTCCCCGGTGAGCGCGCGCCTGAAAGCATCGTCTTCCTGATCGGGTACCACATCCGTACTGCCGCGCAGGGTTCGCTCGAAGATGAATCTGGCCTCATCGGGAGGAGCCGGGAAGATCAGCGTGTCCTTGAGCGACTGCGGCATGGACCGGGGCTTGGCTCCCGTCGTGCAACCCCCAAAAGCAAGGGTGGCGAGGGCGAGGACGATAATGGATAATGTTGTGCGATTGTTCATCTTCATTCCTAAAGTCAGGTTGCATATTCGGACGCAAGGATACACTAAAGGGAAATTCGTGTGCAACCATCATCCGGGCCTTTGATCAGGGTAAATTTGTTCTTGTAAATTTGTTCTAAAAATCAACGATGACTGATTTTTTATGAACCTTGTGCAATCAAAAGTAGTAGGGTGGATAAGCGCAGCGCATCCACCTTTTTGAGTTGGCATGGTGGATGCGCTGCGCTTATCCACCCTGCATTTTTCGCCGGGAACAAATTTACCATAGGGCGTTTGATGGCGGCGCATCCGGAATTTGCAGCAAGGCCTCATGGTGTGATAACATTTTTACTCCAATGAAGCGAGCGCACCCGGCGCTGCGGAAGAAATCCTGTCGAACCAAGCGAGGCCATAATGTTCATGTATTCATCCCCATCCCCTTTATCCTCTTTGCAACCTGCCCGGCATCCTGTTCGTGCAGTCACCGGAAAAAATCTGAAGCCGGGACGGACCGGCTTGCGGATTGATGCGCTATTCTTTATTGTCATGTTGCTGCTGCTGTGCGGCTGGAATGCGGCGCTGGCCGGCCAGACCGGCTCGAAATCCAATAAGGCGGCACTCAGCCCTGCCGACATTTACCGGCTTTATTGTTCGGTATGCCACGGCGACAAAGGGGACGGAAAAAGCCGGGCGATGAACAGTTTTGCGGTTCCGCCGCGGGATTACACCACCCCTGAGGCTGCGATGGAATTGACGCGTGAGCGCATGATCACTTCCGTTACCTACGGGCGGCCGGGTACCGCGATGACCGCATGGCGCACCGAGCTTACACCTGCGCAGATCGATGCAGTGGTAGACTATATCCGCACGAATTTCATGCCGCTGGGCGGCGGCGGCACTGCGATGCGCGACGCGCCGAGCAGCAAGCTCCTGGCAAGCCGCGGCGGGGTGCTGTACATGCAGGCATGTTCGATGTGCCACGGCAATACGGGCAAACGCATGACAACGGGCAGGATGCAGCCACCGCCTACCGATTTCACCTTACCCAAGGCTGCCTCCGAGTTGACCCGCAAACGCATGATCGCCTCCATCACCAACGGCCGGCCGGGCACCTTGATGAGGGGTTATGGTGAAGAGTACAGCAAGAGTGACATAACCGCCATGGCAGACTTCATCCGCGAGGCTTTCATGCCTGCCGCCAACCCGAAGAAATAAACCATGAATAAGATTGTGATCGCTGCACTGCTGTCCGGTTTGGCCGCCGCGCCTTCCGCTGTCTTTGCCGAAGTGAATCCGAAATTTCCTCCTCTTGATAAGCCTGCCGCCCCCGCTCCCAAGCCGGTCGTTGCCGACATGTCGTTGCCCATGCCTCAGGGTCTCAAGGGCGACGTCGCCAAAGGGCACGATTTCTACATGCAGAACTGTTCCACCTGCCACGGGGTGACCGGAGCCGGAGACGGCCCGCGCGCCTACTTCATCAACCCGGTGCCGCGCGATTTTCTGCATAAGAGTTCGCGGCAAAGACTGAACCGGCCGGCCTTGTTCAAGGCCGTTGCCAAGGGCAGCCTTGGCAGCGAAATGCCGGCATGGGACAAGGTGCTGAACGATCAGGAAATCGCCGATGTCGCCGAATATGTGTTTCAGACTTTCATTCGCGGCGGCAAGAAGGGAACGGGAAGCCGCGGTAAATGAGAAGCATCGCCCTGCTGGTGGCGGCGACGGCACTATTGAGCGGCTGTTTTGAGCAGTCACCGCAACTGACCGGGGAGGCAGTGCCCCGGCCCGCATTGCCAAATTCCGCCATGCCGGCGACCGGCGCACAGGTCGAATTGGGCAGACGCATTTACAATTTCCGCTGCTATTATTGCCACGGTTACTCCGGCGATGCCCGCACGCTGGCTGCCACGCTGCTCACCCCCAAACCTGCTGATTTCACCGGCATCTCACCGGATGCGCTGGGGCGGGATCGCATGCTGCATTCCATCCGGTCGGGCAGGCCGGGCACGGCCATGATGGGTTTTGCCAATGTTCTGCAGCCGGGCGAGATCGCAGCGGTGGCGGATTTCGTGCGCGAGGAATTCATGATCGCGAAGCGGGAGAACACGCGCTACCATACCGAAGCGAACGGCTGGCCGAACCACGAGCGCTATGCTGCGGCCTTCCCTTTCTCAAAAGGCGATATCCCGCTCGACACGCCCTGGGAGCAGCTCACCCCGCAACAGACCGAAGGCAAGAAACTGTTCATGGCCACCTGCGTGAGTTGCCACGACCGCGCCCGGGTCAATGACGCGGAAGCGCTTTGGGAATCGCGTCCGGTGTCCTATCCGCGCAACCAGTTTGCCCCGGGAGATTACCCGCCGGCGTTTTCCCCAGGGAAGCAGCAACCGGTGGATGCGATGACCAGCGCCAGCCCCTATCGTCTGCACGACCGCGTGCCTGTTCTTGCCGGCCTGTCCGAGACGGAACGCCGCGGCGAAACCTTGTATCAGCAGAACTGCTCTTTCTGCCACGCGGCCGACGGTACGTCGCGCAACTGGATTGGCAGCTTCATGGAACCTCATCCGCGCGACCTGACCAGCACCCAAACCATGTCCGGCATGACCGGGACTCGCCTGAGAACGGTGATACGCGAGGGACTGCCCGGCACTTCGATGCCGGCATGGAAATCGGTAATGTCGGAGCAGCAGGTGGAAGATGTCATCGCCTATGTGGGCCGCGCCTTTCATCCGCTTGCTGCGGAAAAATAATGTTAAAAATCTACAACACGCTGGCGCGCGACAAGCAGGAATTTGTGCCTATCGTGCCGGGCAAGGTTGGCATGTACGTGTGCGGCATGACGGTGTACGACTATTGCCATATCGGCCATGCGCGCGTGCTGGTGGTGTTCGATATGGTGTACCGCTGGCTCAAGGCGAGCGGCTACGAGGTGAACTACGTGCGCAACATCACCGATATCGACGACAAGATCATCAAGCGCGCGGCTGAGAACGGCGAGTCCATCCACGCGCTCACCGCGCGCTTCATCGCCGCGATGCGCGAGGATGCCGGTGCGCTGGGCGTGCTGCGCCCCGGCCATGAACCGTGCGCGACGCAATATGTGCCGGAGATGCTGGAGATGATCTCGCGTCTCGAGCAGAACGGCCTGGCTTACCGTGCGGCGGATGGCGATGTGAACTACGCGGTGCGCAAGTTCGCCGGTTATGGCAAGTTGTCCGGCAAATCGCTGGAGGATCTGCGCGCCGGTGAGCGCGTCGAGGTGGCAGACAGCAAACATGATCCGCTCGACTTCGTGCTGTGGAAACACGCCAGGGAGCAGGAAGCCGACGAAGTGAAGTGGGACTCGCCGTGGGGCAAGGGCCGGCCCGGCTGGCATATCGAATGTTCTGCGATGGGCTCCAAATTGCTCGGCCGGCATTTCGACATCCACGGCGGCGGCTCTGACTTGCAGTTCCCGCATCACGAGAACGAGATCGCGCAGAGTGAGGGTGCCCACCGGTGCACCTTCGTGAATTACTGGATGCACAACGGTTTCGTCAATGTGGACAAGGAGAAGATGTCCAAGAGCCTGGGCAACTTTTTCACGATCCGCGAGGTGCTGAAGAAATACGATGCCGAAGTGGTGCGTTTCTTCATCCTGCGCGCGCACTACCGCAGCCCGCTGAATTATTCCGATGCGCACCTGGATGATGCGAAGGGTGCGCTGACGCGGCTTTATACGGCGCTCAAAACCATAACCCCCCCAGCCCCCCTTGTCAGGGGGGGGCAAGCCTCCTCCCCTGACAAGGGGAGGCCGGGAGGGGTTGCAGTTGACTGGAATGATCCCCACGCCCAACGCTTCAAGTCCGCGATGGATGACGACTTCAACACGCCGGAAGCTGTGGCGGTGCTGTTCGATCTGGCGAATGAGGCGAATCGCAATGAGGCAGGGGCATGGCGCGCCGTGCCCCTGCTCAGGGCACTGGGCAATGTGCTCGGTTTGCTGCAACGCGACCCCCGGGAATTCCTGCAAGGAGGTGCGAGCGAAGGCGGTCTGGACGATGCCGCGATCGACGTGCAGATCGAAGCACGCAACGCCGCCAAGCAAGCCAAAAACTACGCCGAAGCCGACCGCATCCGCAAGGAAATGCTGGCGGCGGGTATCGTGCTGGAAGACAGCGCGTCAGGCACGACCTGGCGGCGCGTGTAGTGCCGCTGCGCACTCGGTAACCAGTTCCGGCCCGCGATAGATCAACCCGCTGTAGATCTGCACCAAAGCTGCGCCGGCGTTGATCTTGTCTGCCGCATCCGCGCCGCTCAGGATGCCGCCGACGCCGATGATGGGCAGCGCGCCTTGCAGTTCGGCGGCGAGTTGGCGGATCACGGCGGTGGATTTCTCGCGCAGCGGCGCGCCGCTCAAACCTCCCGCCTCGTTGCCATGCGGCAGATGTTCGACGCCCTCGCGCGACAGCGTGGTGTTGGTGGCGATCACGCCGTCGATGCGATGCTTGATGAGCAGCGCGGCGATCTGTTTGATCTGTTCTGCATCCAGATCGGGCGCGATCTTCACCGTCAGCGGGACATAACGGACATGCTGTTGCGCCAATTTCTCCTGTTCTGCCTTGAGTTGCGCGAGCAATGCATCCAACTCGCTGCCACCCTGCAACTGGCGCAGGTTCATGGTGTTGGGTGAGGAAATGTTGATGGCGATGTAGCCGGCATGTGCATACACCTTGCGCAAACAGGTCAGGTAATCGTCCGCCGCTTTCTCGATGGGGGTCGCGGCGTTCTTGCCGATGTTGATGCCCAGGATACCCGAGTGACCAGGGATGCCTTTGTATTTTGCGCGCTTCACGTTCGCTATCAGCGCATCCACGCCGTCGTTGTTGAAACCCATGCGGTTGATGATGCCCTGCGCCTCCGGCAAGCGGAACATGCGCGGCCTGGGATTGCCCGGTTGTGCCAGCGGGGTGACCGTACCGATCTCGATGAAGCCGAATCCGAGTGCCGCCAGCCCGTCTATGCAGTCGCCGTTCTTGTCGAGGCCGGCGGCAAGGCCGACCGGATTGGGGAATGTCAGCCCCATCACGCTGCGCGGATCATCGGCCGGGCGCGGCGCGAGCAGTCTGCTCAAGCCCAATGCATGCAAAGTACGCAGGCCGCCGAGCGTGACGTGGTGAGCGGTTTCCGCATCGAGCGCGAACAGTGCGGGGCGGACTAATGGATACATGGCCGGCTTCAAGTGATTTTTAACCCAAATAATCCATTAACAAGCGTAGCCCGGATGAAACGAAGTGGAATCCGGGATGTTTCTGGAACGCATATAACCTCCCCGTATTCCGCTGCGCTGCATACGGGCTACAGGGTTTCATCGTTTCATATCCAAATTGAGTATAGCTAATGGACAATCTCGGTTTAAAGTTGGCTCCCTGGAAATGGCGAGCGTATCAGTTCTTTTTGACGACCACAGGGATCGGGAATTTTTTCTTTTGCCGGAACATTTCGCTGCGTTGTTTGCCGCGCCAGTTTTCCGCGATGACATCGCCGAGTTGCAGGCACAGCAACCCGAACAAAGCGTAACCGGGTTGTGCAAGCAGAGGATGAGGCAGGTTGATCTCCAAAATGCCGCCATTCGCCTGATAAGCTATTACAGCAAGGTTGGCGACCATGACCCCCGACAGGGCAGCGCATACCACGCGCCCCCAGTCACCGTTTTTCAAGCCGGAAAAAATCGTGCTTTCCTGCCATATCAGTTGCAGTGCGGTCAGCAGCAGCAGAGGCGCCAGCCACAGCAGCCAGAACAATTGCGCAGGCCATGCGGCTCCTCCGAGCAGGCCGGTCATGGCGACGACTCCCAGGCCGGCGACAAGTGTCACATCACCGGGCGCGGGGAGCGGGATGCCGCGTGACAATTGTTTCAGCGCGCCCGGCAGGGCGCCCAGCAACGCGCGGGTGCTGAGCACCGCCGGAGCCAGTATCGCGAACAGCGGGGTATAAAGTAACAGCTGCATGACCGGATTATCAGATTGCATCGTCCAGCTCGCGACGAACAGATTCAGGTAAACCAGCAACCAGACCAGCATTGCGCCTGCCGCTCCCATCCACAACAGATATTCGCGTTGCACCTTGAGCAGGTTTTTGCCGGTGAGCAATTTGATCATGTGATTGACGAGCAAAACATAGCCGGCCAGCATCAGGGTGGTGAGCAGCGTTGCCGGAGGATTCACGGTTGAGGCCGGAGCGCCGGCGGAGAACTCGTTCCATTCCGAACCGCTTATCCAGAATCCCGCCAGCGGCAGGAACAGCAGCGAAAATACAAATATCCCCAGGCGCGTTTTCATGGCGTCTCCCCTTCGCCCCGGCCCGGTGCGGCTCCTTCGACTGTGCTCAGGACATGCCCTTCGACTGTGCTCAGGACATGCTTGTCGAGTGTAACCCAAGTGCCATCAATCAAACCCTGCGCAGGCCGGTATTGCGTCTTGTAAGCCATTTTGCGGCTGTGTGCTATCCAGTAACCAAGGTAGACAAAATCCAGATCGAGTTTGCGGCACAGTTCGATTTGCCACAGCACGCTGTAAATTCCAAGACGCGCATGCGGCAGATCAGGCTCATAGAAAGTATAGACCGAGGACAACCCGTCACTGAGCAGGTCGATCACGCTGACCATGCGCAGCACACCCTGCCTGTCCTGAGCCTGTCCCGACCCTTCGACTCCGCTCAGGACTAAAGGCGTTGTCGAAGTGGCCCGGTCGAAGGGATCGCGGAATTCCACCAGCAGCGAGTCGATATGGCTTTGCAACAGGAAGTTCTGGTATGACTCGCGGTCGTCATTGTCCATGCCGCCATCTTTATGGCGTGCGTGCTGATAGCGTTGGTAGAGATCGAAATGCTCGGCATTGTCCTGCAACGGGTGCAGCGTAGTCTCGAGATCGGCATGCTGCTTCCATGCGCGCCGCTGCGAGCGGTTCGCGCTGAACTGTTTTGCCGGCACGCGCAGCGGCACACAGGCGTTGCAGTTGTCGCAGCGCGGGCGATAGGTGTAGGTCCCGCTGCGCCGGAAACCGTGCCGCACCAGTTCAGAATACACCGGCGTGCCGATCATGAAGGCGGGCGTGGCGACCTGGGAGCGTGCCTGCAAATCGGGCAGGTAGCTGCACGGGTACGGCGCAGTAAGATAAAAATGCAGCGCGGAAAGAGGGATATCGTTGAGCAGGCTCATGTAAAAAGATCCGTGTCAAATTGCCAGTCAATAACCGGAGCATAGTGTACCAATTCCTGCACCCCTGCGATAAATTCGCTGCGCGGAATTTCGCGTGCGCCGAGTGAAGCGAGATGCGGCGTTTTCATCTGGCAATCAATCATGCCTGTCCTGAGCCTGTCCTGAGCTTGTCGAAGTGGCCCGGTCGAAGGGCCGAACTGCCAGCGTTCAAGCTGCCTGGCGAGATGCGCCAGCGCGATCTTCGAAGCGTTGCTGACCCGGCTGAACATGGATTCACCGTAGAACATGCGCCCGATGCTGACACCGTACAATCCCCCCACGAGTTTGTCTTCCATCCATACTTCCACCGAATGCGCATAGCCCAGTTGATGCAGCGCGCAATATGCAGCGATCATGTCCTCGCCTATCCAGGTGCCTCCATGATGCCTGTCTCGTGGTGCGGCGCAGGCGCGCATCACTGCTTCGAAAGCGGTATCTGTACGCACTTCATAGGCACTGTTTCGCAACAGTCTGGCGAGTGAACGGGAAATTCTGAATTCAGCCGGGATCAGCACCATGCGCGGATCGGGACTCCACCACAGGATCGGCTCCCCGGGATTGAACCACGGGAATATCCCGTTGCGGTAGGCATCCAGCAGACGGCTTGCGGACAAGTCGCCGCCCGCGGCAAGCAGGCCATTCGGCGAGCGCAGTGCGCGGCTGACAGGCGGGAATGGGTCGTTATCGGTCAACCACGGGATCAAGTCAGTCCTTTTTGCATCTGTTCATCGGGGCATTTTGTGGTTATATTGTCCGCATTAGGGCGCCTCTATAAATTCAAAATCCTAAGCCAGACAAGGCGCGAAAGAAATTTTAGCGCGCAGCATATGTTTTGATATGTAAGCGATAAAATTTCTTGAGCAACGCAGTATCGCGACGGAGTTTGGATTTATAGAGGTGCCCATCAGTTGCAGTCAAAAATAATGTCAGTTGGGAGACGAAACATGTTATCAAAAATATTTGGCGCGAAGTCTGACCATCCCATGGCGGATATAAAGTCTGCGCAAGCGTTGCTGGAAGACTTGCCGAAAAACGATGCGCACAAGTTGCTCATGGAATTGACCGAGTGGATAGAGTCGGTTTCGGAGAACACAGATTTCAAGCTGGATCACCAGTTTGCCGTGTTGCGCCTGCTCGACGAGGCTGCCCAGCCACACGTTCGAAAATTGACGCGCGAGTATTTTACCCGGAATGAGCCGGGTAAATTCCAGGAAAACCGCCTGTGGCTGGTACTCGGCAATTTGTCGAAACGTACCGCCGACGGCTATTACAAGGTCTTCGAACGTTATTGCAAGGCTGAAAAAGGCAGCAATACCATCAAAGCGCAGCTCCCCTTGCTGCTGGTTCGTGCCGTGAACGCCATGGCCGGACAACTGAAGTTCGTTTGTGTCCGTTATGGCCATGTTGATAAAACGATCTGGACGAATCTTGCGCAAATTTTCAGTCACGCCGAACTTCAGCAATGCCTTGATACGCCGGTAAGTCTGTATCCGGGTGTGGCCGGCAACACCTCGGTGAAATGCGAAGCGGGGCATCTGCTTGGGTGGTATGGCTGCGGGATCAATACCCTGAAACCGCTGTATATACATCTGACCGAACGCCTCGTGGCTCAATATTGCATGACCATAGACGTGCATGCCCGGCAAGGCGAGCATGACTTGTTCAGTTTCGATCCGAGCCGTCCGGCTGCTCCGAAGCGAGTCAAGGTGGACGACATGACACGGCGCGCGCAAGCGTCTGGTGCGGGAATGTCGTCCTCCCGCCTCCTCCCGCAATCGGCTGGCTACGCCATAACCAGCGACTTGGCGAGCGTAGTTGGCTCGCCTAGTCGAATGGCTAGTAGTTCCATCAGTAACGTGTCGGAGGCGGACGCAACCGCGCATCCGGCCACACGATTCATCAGCATGGCCGGGATGCAGCCTAAGCTGGAGTCGCTGATCAAAACGCTGGGAAAGAAAGTCATGCCCGATGACCTCACGCTGGGCGTGGGGTATGACGCGGAATCGGTGCTCGAGGCCGCGCAGTATCTGCTGGATTATATGACCGCCCCGCCATTACGGCGCAGTGTGCGACGGAAAGTCAAGATCAACATGAGTGTGGTGCAAGGTTTTTCCAGTACGGTGGAACGCACCAATGCCGGGCTGAATTTCAATGAGGAAAAACCGGTGCAATGGGAGATAGAGGATATCGGCGCCAATGGATTTCGCACCGTGTTGCCTGCACAGGTAAGCGATGAAATACGCATCGGCAGCTTGCTCGGAGTGCAACCGGCCGGAGTCCAGAATTGGGGCGTGGCAGTGGTGCGGCACATGATACGGGATGACCAGAACCAATTACACGTGGGGGCGGAAATGCTGACCAATCAGATAACCGCCGTAGCATTGATTCAGAGCGGAGAGGGCGGCGGAGCATTTGAAGATGGGCAGACCGCACTATGGCTCTATGAAAAACAGGGCGAATCGGCCGGCGAAGCCAGATTGCTGATGAAGGCGGATACCTACGACGGGCACCGCAGTCTGTTGAGCGAGCTGAATGGGAAAGATTACCTGCTGATCCCGAATGGACTGCTGGAAAAATGTCTGGATTGTGACCTGGCGCGATTCCGCCTCATCAAGCAGGAATGATGATGAGACTGAGGACTGAGTTCAAAACTTGGCGGCAGGTTTTGCCCGGTACTCAGTCCTCTCACCTCAGTCCTGATTTTTTTAGCGGGCGTAGCCCGGATGAAATGCAATGGAATCCGGGAGAACTTCGGCAACGCCCGCCAAACCCCGGATTTCGCTGCGCTACATCCGGGCTACATCACTTCCATTTTTTTATTTTAGCCTGCGCTGTCCACGCAGCAAGACTGCGGGGAATTACAAGTTAACTCAGTCCTCAGTCATTGATTTGCTGCTTCAACCAGGTCTCAATGTCGCGCAACTCTTGTTCGCACACCGAGTGCGGCATTGCATATTCATGCCAATCCACCGCATAGCCCAGTTTGATCAATAAGTCTCTTGAAGCGATGCCCAATCCAATAGGCACGATAGTATCGCTGCTGCCATGCGCCATAAAAATGGGCGTGATCCTTGTGCCCGGAAGCAGTTCGTCAGGGGCGCTGCCGGCCAACGGCAGATAAGTGGAAAGCGCCAGCACCCCGGCCAGCGGGACAGTCTGGCGCAGCGCGGTGTGCAGCGCGATGGCGCCGCCCTGTGAGAATCCGGCCAGAAAGATGTGACAGGGCGCGATGCCGCGCGCCACTTCCTGCGCGATCAGCGCTTCGATCGCGGCTTGAGAGGCACGTATCCCCTCCTCGTCCTGATGCGCGCCAATAGAGGGGTGGGCGATGTCATACCAGGCGCGCATCACATACCCGCCATTGATCGTGACCGGGCGTTGCGGCGCGTGCGGAAAGATGAACCTCACCGCGACGGGCAGACTCAACTCCTCGACGATGGGCACGAAGTCCTGGCCATCTGCACCCAGACCGTGCAGCCAGATGATGCTGCGCTGTGGTTGCTTGCCGGATTCGAGAATTATCGGGGGAGGATTGCTGAGCATCTTGTTTATCCTGGAAAAAACGATTCGTGTACCAATCGCAGTTTTTAGTAATCGTAGGACAAAACCCGACCTACGGCTACACGTTGAGAGCAGCGGGCGTGATGAACATACCCCCGCACACTTCTCATGTCGAATCGATTGCCTTGTTCGATAAAATGTAGGGCGGAAGCCCCGCAGGGGCGTTCCGCCAATAGGCAACCATGCGGCGGAACCGCTATGCGTTCCGCCCTACGCTGGGTTTTGTATCGTTGAGTGAAAATTGCCACACCACTCCCCTCTCCCGCAAGCGGGAGAAGGGAGTGACTATGTTGGTTCTGGAATGATCTCACGCAACACCTGAAAGATTTCGCGGAAATTCTTCGGAGGTTTGCCGGCTTCCATTTCCTTTTGCGCATTGCGTATCAGCGTGCGCAGGCGTTGCGCATCGGCCCTTCGACTGGGCTCAGGACAGGCTTGCGGATAAGCGGCGAGCAGCTCGGTCAGTGCGCCGTCACTCTCCAGCAGCCGGTCGCGCCAGCGTTCCAGCTGGTGCATATAGCCGATATGCTGCTGTGAAGTGCCTTTCCATGCATCCAGTTTGGCCAGGATGGGTGCGGTGTCCACCTCGCGCATCAGTTTGCCGATGTATTGCATCTGGCGGCGCTGCGCGCCGAACTTGTTGATGTTCTTCATCTCGCGGATCGCGTCGCGCAGGTTCTCGGGCAGATCGAGCTGCGCGAGCTGGTCCTTGCCGAGCTCGGTCAATTCCTTGCCGAGGTCGCGCAACTCGTGCATCTGCTTCTTGATCTTGGTCTTGCTCGGAGGCAGCACCTCCTCGTCTTCGGCGACCACCGGCTGGTTGCGCAAGCCGCGACCACGGGTAGGGGAATTGTCTGCCTTGCGCGCCGGGGGATTTTGTCCCTGGGGCCGGATGACTTCTACGGCGCCATCATCATGGTCATTGGCATCATCATGTTCATCTTCATCATCTCCCAGATGAATATGCAGCGGTTCGTTCTGGCCGTGGTCTTTGTGATCTTTATTGCGCGGATTCATGACAGTCTGTTTGTCCGGTCTTAATGAGCCTGGGGATGCTGCTATGATACCGCCTTTCACTAATCATCCGCTCTGCTTATGAATGCCCTGGTCACTTCTGCACCCCGCTTTTCCCATTCCGCAGACAGCTTGCGCAACATCGCGCAAGACATGCTGGCCTACGCCAAACAGCGCGGTGCATCGGCCGCTTCCGTCGAAGTGTCGGAAGGCTTCGGCCAGGGCGTCACGGTGCGCCATGGCGAGGTCGAAACCATCGAATACAACCGCGACAAGGGCCTAGGCATCACCGCCTACATCGGCAAGCAGCGCGGCAACGCCAGCACTTCGGATTTTTCTGCGCAGGCGGTGCGCGATACCGTGGATGCGGCGCTGTCCATCGCGAGCTATACCGCGAAGGATGATTGTTCCGGCCTGCCCGATGCCGGCATGCTGGCGCGCGACTGCCCCGATCTGGACCTGTACCACCCGTGGGATTTGCCGGTGGACGACGCGATAGCGCTGGCCAGGGAATGCGAACAGTCCGCACTGGATGCGGACAGGCGCATCAGCAATTCGGAAGGCGCGACGGTGAACCTGCACGAAGCGCAGTTCGTGCATGCCAACAGCCTCGGCTTCATCGGCGGCTATCCGACTTCACGCCACAGTGTCAGTTGTGCGGTGATCGCCGGCAGGGATGATGCGATGGAGCGCGACTACTGGTACAGCGTCGCGCGCGATGCCGGGGAGATAGTCGAGGTGCGCCAGATCGGTCGCATCGCGGCGGAACGCACGGTGCGCCGTTTGAACGCGCGCCAGCTCGAAACCATGCAAGTTCCGGTGCTGTTCGAGGCGCCGATCGCATCCAGCCTGCTGGGGCATTTTGTCGGCGCGGTGAGCGGCGGCAGCCTGTATCGCAAGTCCTCGTTCCTGCTCGACCAGCTCGATCAACAGATATTCTCGCCGCACATCCACATCGCTGACGTGCCGGACATCCGCAAAGGCCTGGGTTCCAGCCCGTTCGATGACGAGGGCGTGCGGGTGCAGCGGCGCACTGTCGTCGAAAATGGCGTGCTGCGCGGATACTTCCTCGGCAGTTATTCGGCACGCAAACTGGGCATGCGCACGACCGGAAACGCGGGCGGCAACCACAACCTGATCCTGAGATCAGCCACAGGGAAATCAGCAGCGCCGGATTTTAACGGGCTGCTGAAGCAGATGGGCCGCGGCCTGCTGGTCACGGAATTGCTGGGTCATGGCATCAATCCGGTGACCGGCGATTATTCGCGCGGCGCGGCGGGATTCTGGGTGGAGCACGGCGAGATCCAGTATCCGGTGCAGGAGATCACGATCGCCGGCAACCTGAAGGATATGTTCCGCAACATCGTCGCGGTAGGCAACGACGTGCTGGTGCAGGGCTCGAAGCAGTGCGGGTCGATCTTGGTCGAGGGCATGACCGTAGCGGGGCGGTGACATGGAGTGCGGTGACACGTCGCCGCTTTTTTACGGCCAATACAATTTCGCCGGAGGTAGACGGCGGCTAAGGCCGTTCGTATTGAGTTTGTCGAAAAATGAATGGCCTTGAAAGTAACAAGTAAATTGTATAACCTGCATTTCATCAACAAGTTAGGGGAAAAATCCCATGTCCGTTTATCAAAACATGTCCGGACGGTTCTGTCATATGAATAACTGTTAGGCCAAGAACAGGAAATGTAATGAAAGACACAAATATAGTTTGGCTCGCATCGTATCCCCGCAGTGGCAATACGTTTCTTCGAACAATATTGTGGCAGTGCTTTGGGCTTCGTTCAGCAAGTATTTACCCAAATGATCTCGGTGGAAACAAGAAGCTGGAAGAATATGTTGGTCATATCGAACATGATCTGGATAAGCAAATAAGATTCCCGCAAAATTCCATCATGCTGGTAAAAACACACGAATATGCCAGAGATATGAACCCTGCGATATATGTAGTTCGAGATGGTAGAGCAGCATGTGTGAGCTTGTGGAAGTTTTACAATAAAAGCTATCCGTTAGAGGCAATTATTGACGGGCAACACCGGTTCGGTACATGGGCAAACCATGTGCAATCATGGCATCCGTGGGATCGCCCAAATACTTTATTGCTGAAGTATGAAGATATGGTAAACAATCTGCCCGTAATCCTGAATCGCATAAGCGTCTTTTTAAAACGTGAAATAACAAGTGAAAGCATCCCTGACAGAAATATTATTGCTGGAGCAGATGGGCGATGGGTAAAGACTGAAGCAAGTTGGAAATCTGAACTTTCCGATGATCTCTTGGGGCGATTTAACCGGATAAACGAGGACACCCTCAGAAGATTCGGGTATATAGATTAATCCTAAGCCGGACAAGCCGGAACCAAAAAAACTTCTCGCGCAAAGACGCAAAGAGAAACAAAAACGGGCTTGATTTTCTTTGCGTCTTTGCGCGAGACTGCTTTTTCTAGGTTAATAGGAATTGGCTTGTTGCCCGGTAGATGGGCTGAGCATCGCGAGATTACACATTCTGCAAAACTTAACGCCCCTCTCCCCAGCCCTCTCCCGCCAGCGGGAGAGGGAGTATCAGAGACTGCATTACCGGCCCTGCAGGGCTACATGGTAGAATCCGCGCCTTTCCCACTTTCAATATTTCACCCGCTTTTAATAATTTCAGGGACAACCGCCATGTTCTCCAGCAAAAACACCATCGCCCAGACCGACCCGGAATTGTGGGCGGCGATCCAGAATGAAAACCGCCGCCAGGAAGATCACATCGAACTGATCGCCTCGGAAAACTACACCAGTCCGGCGGTGATGGAAGCGCAGGGCAGCAAGCTGACCAACAAGTATGCCGAAGGCTATCCGGGCAAGCGCTATTACGGCGGTTGCGAGTATGTGGACGCGGCCGAGCAACTGGCGATCGATCGCGTGAAAGCCTTGTTCGGCGCGGAATACGCCAACGTGCAGCCGCATTCCGGTTCGCAGGCCAATCAGGCGGTGTACATGTCGGTGCTCAAGCCCGGCGATACGATTTTGGGAATGAGCCTGGCACATGGCGGGCACCTGACCCACGGCGCATCGGTGAATATCAGCGGCAAGCTGTATAACGCGATCCAGTACGGGCTGAACAAAAAAGAAGAGATCGACTACGACCAGGTGCAGGCGCTGGCGACAGCGCACAAGCCGAAGATGATCGTCGCGGGCGCATCCGCCTATGCGCTGGTGATCGACTGGAAGCGCTTCCGCGCGATCGCCGACAGCGTCGGCGCCTACCTGTTCGTGGACATGGCGCACTACGCCGGTCTGGTCGCTGCAGGGGTGTATCCGAATCCGGTCGGCATCGCGGATTTCGTCACCAGCACCACCCACAAGACCCTGCGCGGCCCGCGCGGCGGCATCATACTCGCCAGGGCAGAATTCGAAAAAGTGCTGAACTCGGCGATCTTCCCCGGCATCCAGGGCGGACCGCTGATGCACGTGATCGCCGCCAAGGCGGTGGCGTTCAAGGAAGCGGCCAGCAAGGAATTCAAGGCTTATCAGATTCAGGTGGTGGACAACGCGCGCGTGATGGCCAAGGTATTGCAGGAACGCGGACTGCGCATCGTGTCCGGGCGCACCGACAGCCATATGTTTCTGGTGGACCTGCAGGCCAAGCATATCACCGGCAAGGATGCCGAAGCCGCGCTGGGCCGCGCGCATATCACCGTGAACAAGAATGCGATTCCCAACGATCCGCAAAAACCGTTCGTCACCAGCGGCATCCGCATCGGCAGCCCGGCGATGACCACCCGCGGATTCAAGGAACTGGAAGCGGAAAAACTCGCGCATCTGATCGCCGACGTGCTGGACGCACCGGGCGACGATAAGGTGATCGCGCGCGTGGTTGGCGAAGTGAAGAAGTTGTGCGACAAGTTTCCGGTGTATGGAAATTAAAGCGAGAAGGGTAAAGGGTGAAGAGGGAAGGGTAACTGCGGTTTCCCTCCCTTCTCCCTTCTCTCTTCCCCCTTCCCCATGAAGTGTCCATTCTGTAAAGGCAATGACACCCAGGTGGTGGATACCCGCGAAAGCGAGGAAGGCGACCATGTTCGCCGCCGCCGCCGCTGCCTGTCGTGTGACAAGCGTTTCACCACTTATGAGATAGTGGAACTGCGCATGCCGCAGGTGGTCAAGCAGAACGGGATGCGCAGCGAATTTGACGAGGAAAAGCTGCGCACCAGTTTCAATCGCGCGCTGCACAAGCGCCCTGTTCCGACCGAACTGGTGGATACCGCGATAGACCACGTGATACAAAAAGTCTTCGCGATGGGCGAGCGCGAAGTCGGCTCCCGGCAGATCGGCGAGATGGTGATGAAGGAGTTGCTGAAGCTGGACAAGGTGGCCTATATCCGCTTTGCCTCGGTATATAAAAGTTTTCAGGATGTGGGCGATTTCACCGAAGCGGTCGAAGCGGTGCGCAAGTCACCGGAGCGCAAGTCCTCGACGCGCCGCGCCAAACAGAAACCATAAACATGTTTACTGCACAGGACTGTCAGTGGATGGCGCAAGCGCTGCGACTGGCTGAGCAGGGCCTGTACAGCACCAGCCCGAACCCGCGTGTCGGTTGTGTGCTGGTGGCTGGTGAAAAGATTGTGGGCAGCGGCTGGCATCAGCGTGCCGGAGAGGCGCATGCCGAGGTGCATGCTTTGCGTGAGGCAGGCGAGGCGGCACGCGGCGCAACGGCTTATGTGACATTGGAGCCTTGCAGTCATCATGGCCGCACGCCACCCTGTACCGATGCGCTGATTGCAGCCGGTGTCGCGCGGGTGGTGGTGGCAGCAGCAGACCCGAATCCGCAGGTGGCGGGAGCGGGCAACGCAAAAATGCGCGCGGCGGGGATCGCGGTCGAGATCGGGTTGATGGAGGCGGCGGCGCGCGAACTGAATGTGGGGTTTTTTGCGCGCATGACGCGCGGCACACCGTGGCTGCGCAGCAAGATAGCCATGAGTCTGGACGGCCGCACCGCGCTGGCCAACGGCGTCAGCCAGTGGATCACCGGCGATGCGGCCAGGCGTGATGTGCAGCATTGGCGCGCGCGATCCTGTGCGGTGCTGACCGGCATCAATACTGTGCTGGCGGACGATCCGCGCTTGAATGTGCGCGAGATCGGAGGAGAGAATCCGGCCCCGTTGGGCGGCGTCAGTAACCCCCCCAACCCCCCTTGTCAGGGGGGAGCGCGCGTTCCTCCCATGACAAGGGGAGGGCAGGAGGGGTTGGTTGTGCGCCAGCCGCTGCGCGTGGTGCTGGATAGCCGGTTGCGTATGCCACTGGCCGCGAGAATTTTAGGAGGCGGCAACGTGCTGATCTACACTGCGATGCGCGATAGCAAAAAAACCTCGGAGCTGGAAAAATCGGGAGCATCGGTTTGTGAGTTGCCGGATGGCAATGGGCAAGTGGATCTGCCTGCAATGATGCGCGATCTTGCACAACGCGGTTGCAATGAAGTGCTGGTCGAGGCAGGCAGCACCTTGAATGGCGCATTGTTGCGCGCCGGATTGGTGGACGAGTTACTGCTGTATGTCGCACCGCAGTTGCTGGGCGATATGGCGCGCGGCATCGCGCAACTGGGTGAGTTGACCGGTCTGGATCAAAGCATCAGGCTCAAGTGGCAGGATGTGCGGCAGGTCGGGGAGGATTTGCGTGTTTTGGTGCAGGTGAAAAAATAAGGCCGTCATTCCCGCCTGCGCGGGAATGACGAGATATCAAGGAACCAGGAAATGTTTAGTGGGATCATTGCAGATGTAGGGCACATAGCTGCGGCGACCGACCGCGATGGCGGTCTGCGCCTGGTGATATCTACCGGGGTTTTGGATCTGAGCGACGTGCAGATCGGCGACAGCATCGCGGTGAATGGGGTATGTCTGACTGTGATATCGCATACCGCCGATACCTTCACTGTCGAAGTGTCACGCGAGACACTTGATTGCACCGTCGGCCTTGATGCACAGGGTGCGCCGGTCAATCTGGAAAAAGCGTTGCGCCTGGCCGACAGGCTCGGCGGGCATCTGGTCAGCGGCCATGTGGATGGCGTCGGCGAAGTCGTGGCATTTACCGATCTGGGCGAAAGCTGGAAACTGGTCATACGCTCGCCGCATGTGCTGGCGAAATATATTGCGATCAAGGGCTCGATCACCGTCAACGGTGTCAGCCTGACCATCAATCAGGTGAGCGGCGCCGAAGAACTTTTGGCCGGGCACCCGGATGAGTTCAGCGTCAACCTGATCCCGCACACGCTGGTGATGACCAATCTGAAAAATTTGCGCGCAGGCAGCCGCATCAATCTCGAAGTGGACTTGATCGCGCGCTACGTGGAACGCATGATGCAGAAAGAAGCGCCATGACAGGAATCTCGCCCGTACAGGAAATCATCGCGGAGATCCGCGCCGGACACATGGTCGTGCTGGTGGACGAGGAAGACCGCGAAAATGAAGGCGATCTGGTATTTGCCGCCGAGTTTGTCACGCCGGAATTGGTCAACTTCATGGCCAGGCAAGGCCGTGGATTGATCTGCCTGACGCTGACCGAGGCGCATTGCCAGCAGTTGAACCTTCCCTTGATGGTGCGTGACAACGGCTCCCCGCTGGGCACCAACTTCACGTTGTCCATCGAAGCGGCGTCTGGAGTAACCACCGGCATTTCCGCCGCTGACCGCGCGCGCACCATACAGGCAGCAACCAATCGCAACGCGCGGCCAACTGACATCGTGCAGCCCGGCCATATTTTTCCGCTGATGGCGCAAAAAGGCGGAGTGCTGGTGCGGGCCGGTCATACCGAGGCGGGCTGCGACCTGGCGCAATTGGCCGGCCTGACACCGGCAGCGGTGATCTGCGAAATCCTCAATGATGACGGCGAGATGGCACGACTGCCCGATCTGATTGAATTTGCAAAACAGCATCAACTCAAGATCGGCACGATTGCCGATTTGATCGAATATCGCAGCCATAACGAAAAGCTGGTTGAACAGATGGCGCGGCGCAAGGTACAAACCGCATACGGCGAACTCGAACTGGTGACTTATCGCGACAAAACCACAGAGTGCACACATCTGGCATTGGTGAAAGGGGATATACGACCGGATGCTGAAACGCTGGTGCGCGTGCATGAACCGTTATCGGTGATGGATTTTCTGGAACAGGCGCATTATCCGCATTCCACCAGCGTGCATGAGGCGCTGTTGAAAATCAGCCGCTCGCCCGCCGGGGTGTTGGTGTTCATGCACCACGGCGAAACTTCGCAGGATTTGCTGGCGCGTGCCGCCTCCTCGCCGGACGACCATCACGTTGCGCGCTGGGACCCGCGCAGCTACGGCATCGGCGCACAGATATTGCGCGACCTGAATGTCGGGAAAATGTGCCTGATCGCCACACCCCGCAAGCTGCCAAGCATGACCGGCTTTGGCCTGGAAGTCGTGGGTTATTGTCAAGCCAAGGAAAATTTATAAGCCAGGGAAATATATGAAAGAAATCGAAAAAAATCTGGATGGTTCCGGGCTGCGCATCGGCATCGTGCAAAGCCGCTTCAACCCCGAAGTGTGCGAGAGCCTGCTGGGAGCGTGCCGTGCACAACTGGTACAGCACGGAGTGTCCGAGGCCGACATCACGCTGGCCACCGTGCCGGGCGCACTGGAGATCCCGCTGGTGTTGCTGCACATGGCGGAGAGCGAAAAATTCGACGCGTTGATCGCGCTCGGTGCAGTGATACGCGGCGAAACGTATCATTTTGAGATAGTGGCCAATGAATCGGCACGCTGTATCAACGAGGTGCAACTGGCATGCGGCGTGCCGATCGCCAATGCGATCCTCACCACCGATACCGATGCACAGGCGATCGCGCGCATGCATGTCAAAGGCGGCGAGGCCGCGCTGGTCGCGATCGAGATGGTCAATCTGTTGCGTGGATTGGCATGAGTGCTGACACGGCCATGAGTGCGGCCAACAAAGCCCCGCAGAAGAGTCCGCGCCATCGCGCCCGCGAGCTTGCCATGCAAGGTATCTATCAGTGGCGTGTAACGGGCGGTGATGAGGCGCAGATCGAAAAGCAGATCCATGCCGAAAAGAATATCGGACGCTATGACAAGGAATTGTTTTCCAGGCTGTTGCGCGGCGCGCTGGGCCGGCATGCCGACATCGAGGCGCTGATCTCCACCCATCTCGACCGGCCGCTGATCGAACTCAGCCCGGTGGAATTCGCGGTACTGTTGCTGGGGACTTTCGAGTTATCACAAAGCCCGGAAGTGCCATACAAAGTCGTCATCAACGAAGCGGTCGAACTGGCCAAGACCTTTGGCGGAACCGATGGACACAAGTATGTCAACGGCGTGCTGGACAAGCTCGCACCGCAACTGCGCGCGCCGGAGTTTGCGGGGCGCGCTAAATAACAGGAGAGTTACCAGTCGTTAGACGTTAGTCATTAGTTGATGTTGTCGCTTCGCGGCTTGTTAACTAAAGACTAGCGACTAACGTCTAACAGTTTGTTGAATTTATCCCCCAAACACGTCTACCGAAATAAGGGTAAAGCGTTAATGGTGGAGGCGAATTAAAACGAAAGCGAGATGCGGTATGCGAGGAGCGGATATAACTCAGGAAGGCTTGTTTGTGATGAAACAGACAACGGAT
>Ga0209341_10000337_pt1 | contig 48314 bp, 36 predicted proteins | sample RifCSP13_2_FD_184020 | JGI IMG/M metagenome (GOLD analysis project Ga0209341, IMG submission 184020) | Soil microbial communities from Rifle, Colorado - Rifle CSP2_sed 13_2 (SPAdes) (version 2) | ecosystem: Environmental > Terrestrial > Deep subsurface > Rock core/Sediment | place: Rifle...
AGTAGAACCTCCAAAATCGCATACACCTGGCGAGTTCGCATTTGAGATAGGCAGCGCTTGAGGCAATCCAGGACTTCAACAGGCGCCGTTTTGCCATCCTCGTCAGGAGAGAGAATTCTACTTAGCTCATCAACCACCCTGGAACGGATAGCTAAACTGGTATCCGTTAATTGGGTAGCAAGCACAAAAGTTACTAGAGGAGAAAATCGGGCTGCCTTGGTTTCCGCCAGTTTATCCAGCGCCTCTGTTCGTTTATTATCCTCCCCGATGACAAACCTTTCCAGATCCCCCCAAACTAAAGGATAAAACTCTAATGCGCCTTTGCTGGTATCCCCAACAGCAAATAATAAAGGCTGATAGTGATGAGAACCGGATTGATCGATATTCACAATATTTATGTTTTTGGCAGGTGGCAAGCTTTTGTATTTACTAGTATACCTCAGATGAATGGTATCCAACGACTTGCTTGCCAACTGCTAATCTGTCCAAATTTTTAAGTTAGAAATTGTTTTGAGAAGCACACAATATTTTCCACTGTCAAACCTAATTTCTCAAAAATGATCTTGTAAGGGGCTGATGCGCCGAATCTCTCTACAGAGATGATCGCACCCTGATCTCCAACCCATTTTTCCCATCCCTGTGAGACGCCGGCTTCAACGGCTACGCGAAATCGCATCCAATCTGGTAAGACAAGTTTTTTATACTCCGCTGGCTGCTTTTCGAACAGTTCCCAGCTCGGGAACGAAACCAGCCGGACGCCAATCCCATTCTCGGCAATTTGTTTTCCCGCCTCAACAATAAGACTGACCTCCGACCCGGAAGCCATCAATAACAGTTTTGGATCATCGGACCCAAGGTCAGCCAATATGTATGCTCCCTGCATTAGACCAGTTTCTAAAGCGTATATTTTTCTATCCAGGGTGGGCAAATTTTGTCTCGTGAGTATCAGGGCTGTGGGTCCACCCCGCCTTGATATTGCCACTTTCCATGCTTCTCTAACTTCGTTGGCGTCGGCTGGCCTGATGACTACTAATTTGGGAATCGCCCTCAATGCAGCAAGATGTTCGACAGGCTGATGCGTGGGACCATCTTCGCCAAGTCCCACACTGTCATGCGTGAATACCCAAATGCTAGGATACCCGGAGAGCGCTGACAAACGGATCGCCGGCCGCATATAATCCGAGAATATAAGGAAAGTTCCGCCGTAAGGGATAACTCCACCGTATACTGCCATGCCGTTGACGATAGCCCCCATCCCATGTTCGCGCACGCCAAAATGAAAATTCCTCCCTTCCGGGGTTTTATCCTGAAATCTTGAACTGCCATCGATCCAGGTCTTGTTGGAAGGAGTTAAATCCGCGGAACCGCCAATTAATTCAGGAATTTTATTCGCAAGGGAATTAATAATCTTCCCCGAGGATGCCCGGGTAGCCATACCTTTTTCGTCTGGCGGGAATATTGGCAAATCCTGGTCCCATCCCTCTGGCAATTTTTTATGTACGCGCCTCTTTAATTCCTCCCCTAACTCCGGATGTGCCTCGCAATAAGCCCTTAAACGTTTTTCCCAATCGGCTTTAAGTTGCTTTCCCTTGCCCAATGCCTGCCTGAAATGTTCCAATACTTCCTCTGGCACGAAAAATCGAGGCGTCAAAGGCCATTCAAGCTTTTCCTTGGCGCCGTCCAGCTCTTCGTCTCCCGGCGGTTCGCCGTGAGCCTTCGCGGTGTCCTGTAAGGTGGGTAAGCCATAACCAATGTGTGTCCGGCAAATAATAAGAGATGGTCTGGGATCTTGCTTTGCCAGGTTAATAGCTTGATCTACGTCATCCAGGTTATTGCCATCTTTGACCTGTAAAACATTCCAGCCGTATGCCTCGAATCTGGTTTTACGATCCTCGGTGAAAGCTAGATCGGTGCTCCCGTCGATGGTTATCCGGTTGTCGTCATACAAGTAAATTAAACTGGATAAGCGCAGGTGACCTGCCAGAGAGGCTGCCTCTGAGGACACACCTTCCATGAGATCGCCGTCAGTAACGATGCCGTATATGACTTGATCGATGATCTCGTGCCCGGGTTTATTGAAAAGAGCTGCCAGGTGCTTGATGGCAATCGCCATTCCAACCCCATTGCCAAATCCTTGGCCTAACGGTCCGGTCGTCATCTCCACCCCCGTGGTTAAGCCGTACTCGGGATGACCTGGAGTCTTGCTCCCCCACTGGCGGAAATTTTTCAATTCATCCAGAGACAAATCATAGCCTGTCAGATAGAGGAAGCTGTAGAGTAACATTGAGCCGTGCCCGCCAGAGAGCACAAACCTGTCTCGGCCAGGCCAGCTTGGATTGCGCGGGTCGAAACGCAGATGTCTGGTCCATACAACATAGGCCATAGCCGCTGCACCCATGGGCAAACCGGGGTGGCCGCTTTTCGCCTTTTGAACTGCATCGGCGGATAAAAATCGAATCGTGTTAATTGCTCGCCTTTGCAGATCTGAATTGGAATTCATAATGCTCTCCTGAAACATGGGGTGCAAACACATCGATTATTGTAATTCAACTTACACAGTTACGTGCCGAAAATATGCAATAAAATGCTTTTTATGTAGAAAGTTACTCATCGTCATCAATATTTGACACCCAAACTGTTAAAATCGCAATAATTATTGCGTATATGGATTATTACGATTGATATATTTTGATTGTTACATTTATCACAATAGTGCGTGCTTTTTGGCACTGTACTGGTAAGTACATTAATTCCATACTTATTAAAGCGCATGATTGCGAATTATTAAATTCTGACACAAGGTATGCTCAATATGATAGAGATGGCATTCCGGGCTTATGACCCATGTTTTGGCTGTGCCACTCATTCGCTGCCTGGGATGATGCCCCAAGAGTTGACGATCCGCGATTCGGATGGAAATCCAATCGAGGTCTTAAGGCAATTCTGTTAAGGCTCTAACTGCCGCTTGGCTTTTTGGCTTCTATGAAAACCATCGTGATTGGACTGGGCAACCCGGTTTTAGGTGATGACGGAGTGGGCTGGCGCATTGTTGAAACTATCCAACAGGCGCTGGGTGTTCCTAACACGATCCAGCCAGACGTGGACTTCAATTGTTTGGCAGTGGGTGGCTTGAGTCTGATGGAACATCTTATCGGCTATGAGTGGGCGATCTTGGTGGACGCATTAAGCCTGGGGAGATTGCCACTCGGTGATATTTATTGCCTGAAACTCACGGACCTGCCCGACCATATTACGGGGCACACCGGGTCTGCTCACGACACGTCTCTTCAAACCGCCCTGCAGATGGGCAAAGCGACGGGCGCCAATCTGCCCGATGAGATCCTGGTAGTTGGTGTAGAAACGCACAATGCCTACGAGTTTTCGGAAAAACTCTCTCCGCAAGTTGAAGCAGCAATACCTCGGGCCGTGCTGCTACTCAAAAGTTTATTGCGGGAAAACGCCGGATTCACTCTGGCGATCTAAGGAGAATGAGTGTCCCAGTGAAATCAACACTGGGACACTCTGTTATTCAATTGGATATTTCCGGTAAGCTTACGGATAAGTGTTGTTGTAAAACCAGTTATAGGCGAAGTATCCCGAACCGGTCTTACTTTCTATTCGGATAGCGATTTGACGTAGGCCTTTTAATTCAGCGGGAATAGTGAATTTAATATGCTTTGATCCGCCCACCCCGGTTTCGAAGCTCTTACCGATGATACCATTTATCCCGCGGGTGCTCATGCGGCCCATGCGCACTCGAAACACGTCGTTGGGTGGGAGGTTGACAATGTTGATCGTCACGTTTTGATTGCGGACGACGCTTGCAATCGAGAACGTAGGAAAGCCGCGATATCCACTTGGCGGTGTTGGCGCTTTACCGGGTTTCGACGCAGCTATGTTATTGAAAAACCAGTTGTATGCGAAATAGCCTGATCCTGTCTTACTCTCAATCCTTATCGAAATCTGATATAAACCGTGTAACTCGCTGGGGATGGAAAACTCCAGGTTTTTAGTGCCGCCCAATCCGGTTTCGAAACTATCAACGATGATTCCGTTAATGCCCCGTGTGCCCATACGGCCCATGCGCACCCTGAATACGTCGTTAGGCGGCAGGTTGAATGCCCTTATCCTGACATATGTATCTTTGACGACGGTACCGATCGAGAAGATTGGAAAGCCAGTGTATAGTTGGGCAGATGCATTGGCGGATCGTAATCCGCCAAATTCCCCGAATGGAGCCACCAGAAGAACCAGAGCTATAATAATTGACATCGTATATTTCATGTTGCACTCTCCTTAAAAGTTTGATATTGTCAACCGCCAACGATACTTTACATGATTTTAACCAAGATTGCAATAGGTTTTAATAATTTACCCGTGGATAATCCCTTGTAGCTATTCCCCAAGTACTCGGATTCCATCTGGAGTACAATTAGCAAACGATTGTATAACGCTCTTCTATAACAGCGTACGAGGTTGCATTGCCTGGTCTAAAAGGTACTGTTAGTCAGAGAAGCTCCAATGGGATCCTGACCTATAACGAGACTTCATTGCACGTAGCGATTAAGGATTGGTACGCTCAACCAGGAGATTTCATCGAAAGTGAGGTCGATGGCTTTCGAATAGATATCCTCCGCGGAGATTTATTGATCGAAATCCAGATTGGAAATTTTGCCAGATTAAGAAACAAGCTCAATTCTCTCTTGAAGAATCACAGAGTCCGCCTCGTTCATCCTATCTCTTGCCTGAAATGGATAAACCACGTCGATACACAGAAGAGGCGCCTGTCGCCGAGAAAAGGCAAGCTGGACCATATTTTTCAGGAACTGGTCTATATAACCCCGCTCCTCAACAACTCAAATTTATCGCTTGATATTCTTTTCATCCATGAAGAAGAAATCCGCCTGAACGATGGACGTGGATCCTGGCGCCGGAAAGGCACGAGCATTATCGATCGGAAATTGCTCGCCGTCGTTGATCATTTTGCTTTGGATTTTCCAGACGATTTCCGATCCTTGTTGGAGGTTTACCCAGGCCAAGAATTTACTTCCCGGGATGTCGCTGGGCAAAGGAATATCCCCGCCAGTTTAGCCAGGAAGATGATCTATTGTATGGTGAAAACTGGCGCGGTCGCCCAAGTTGGCCGGCGTGGTCGCCATAACCTGTATGCATTTCGCCGGATCAACGGAGAACATGAATAAGTCTTTGTATTTCAAACTGTGGGAGCATCTTCATGTCGAACTTAACCAACTTCCAAATCTATGACCTTCTCAACCATCCAAGACCGCTTTGGTTGGTAAAAATTAACCTGAGTGAAACAACCTTATGGATGGCAGACCTCAGCGATTGCAACTTAAGTTGGGCCGATTTATCGAAAACCGACCTCAGTTGGGCAATCATGATTAATGCCAATCTCAGCAATGCCAATCTATCCTTTGCCAACCTTTATGAAGTCCAGCTAAACCTCGCTAACCTGCGGGATGCCAATTTAACCAGAGCCAACCTCACCCGGGCCAACCTGGATAAAGCCTCTCTCCCAGGTGCAACCCTTGTAGAAGCTAATTTAAGTCGGGCGATTATGAGCCGATCAAATATAAGTAAATCCAACCTGAGCGGCGCAATCCTCTCCCGAGCCGATCTCAGCAAGGCAGATCTCATACAGGCGAATTTAAATAGTGCAAATTTGAGGTTGGCGAATTTATTCGAAGTCAACTTTCGAGGAGCCGACCTGCAAAATGCAAGCCTCGAAGGAGCGGATCTGACCGGAGCTAACCTCGCTGATGCCGATCTGAGAAATGCAAATTTGAATGGCGCGACGTTGACTGATGCGATCATGCCGGATGGAACCCCCGCAACCTGAGCGAGGAGCGAAAACGCGAGACTGTTATGGGCGACCAAAAAGAAGTCAGCTTCTTGCCCTTTCATGCGATAAACGAATTCATGCTGGATGAATATCGCTTCAGGGTGATTCGCGCGACTCTAGAAAAACTGCACGAACTGCCCGTTAATCACCAGCACTCGATAAACAGGTTGACGAAAAAATTGGTGCAAGTCCATGGCTTCCGCAACAGCGTTAAGGCACCCACAGGGCTCAAAATCAAGCCATCTGTCCAGGCTTTCGAAAAAAGCCCGGCATTTGTGGCTGCGATCTTAGAGGCATGGGCAGGAATAAACTCGCACCTTGGCGAGCAAATTTACACCTTGTTAATCAACCGTGGCTGGGACATATTGCCCCTGGATACGGATCGGGCGAAGCTGCCTGGCTTTCTCACAGATTGGCCAGAGGGTGAAAATTACGAGGTTTTATACCAGGCATTTTACGATATGTATCCAGAGTCTCAAACTGATAAAGATGACATTAGCCTGATGATCGTCTGGCTGGCGGGACGACTTCCATGGTCGAAATAGACGGTTCACTTGGAGAGGGTGGCGGGCAAATCCTGCGCACTGCACTAACCTTGTCCATCCTCACCAGACAGCCGTTGAAAATATCAAATATACGCCTCAAGCGTAAAAACCCGGGGCTTCAGCCTCAGCACCTGAAAGCCGTCGACGCGGCGGCAGCAATCTGCACGGCGAATGTAAACGGCGCAGTACTGCACTCGACCACGCTGCATTTCGAACCCGGCAAAATCCGGACCGGGCGGTATCGGTTCGACATCGGCACCGCCGGCTCGACCTCCTTGGTCTTTCAAACGATTGCGCTGCCATTGAGCATGGCGAACAGCGCCTCCAGCGTCATTATCACGGGGGGCACACACAATCCCTGGTCGCCATGTTTCCATTACCTAAGCATGCATTGGCTGCACTTTCTCCAACGCTCAGGTGTAGACTTGAGTCTGAATATGGATCTTGCTGGTTTCTATCCCCAAGGCGGGGGTAGAATCATTTCCACAATCCGCCCGTGCAAGGAAATAAACCCTTTGATCCTCCAGGATCGCGGGGAGATCAACCGAATTTATGGGGTTTCAGCAGTCGCTAACCTTGATTTGAGCATAGCCAAACGCCAAAAAACACGGGCAGTACAACGATTGCTCGCCTATGATCCTGAAATTAAAATTACATCCACCAACATGGCTTCCCGGTTCAAGGGTACCATGTTGTTGCTGATTGGCGAATTCCTCCATTCCGGTGATGGCTATGCGCAGTGTTGCTATTTCTCTTTGGGCTCTCTCGGCAAGCCGGCGGAACTTGTTGCCGATGAAGCAGTTGACGAGTTTATCCAATTCTATGCCACACCGGCGGCAATTGACCAATACCTAGCAGACCAGTTGCTGCTCCCTCTTGCTCTCGCCTCAGGGGAATCCCTGCTATACACCTCGAAGATAACTTCCCATTTGCTAACGAATGCGGCGATTATCCAGGCGTTCGGTCTTGCGCGAGTAGAAATGACAGGCAGCCCTGGAGGGTCCGGGCTGATAAAAATTAGCCCAACTGGTAAATCCTGCCCGCCATGAGCCGAAAAATCATCCACCTTGATTTAGATGCGTTTTTTTGCGCCGTCGAAGAGCAAAGAGACCCAGGTCTAATTGGAAAACCATTCGCTGTCGGCGGCAAACCTCAGGAGCGCGGGGTTGTCTCTTCATGCTCGTACGCCGCCCGGGCTTTTGGTGTTCGTTCAGCCATGCCGATGGCTCGCGCCACGAGGATTTGCCCCAATTTGATCGTGGTATCCCCTCACCATAAAGAATATTCCCAAGCCTCCCAAAAGGTAATGGCAATACTGCGCAGCGTTACAGCCCTTGTCGAGCAAATTTCAATCGATGAAGCTTTTCTAGATGTCAGTGATCTGCCAGAGGCCGGCGAGACAATTGCACACAAACTGCAAGAGGCAATCACCAAAGACTTAGGATTGCCGTGCTCGCTCGGAGTCGCCTCTAACAAACTGGTCGCCAAAATTGCCACAGATGTTGGAAAATCCACCCAGGGTAGCTCAGGTCCTCCGAACGCGATCACGGTTGTCTCGCCGGGAAGCGAGGCAGCCTTTTTAGCCTCTTTGCCGGTAAATAGTCTGTGGGGTATTGGCCCCAAAACGGCTGAACGCCTGCATCAATTCGGGATAAAAACGATTGGAGCGCTGGCCTCAACGCCTGAGCAGAAAATCAAGCCAATTTTTGGAAAAGTTACCCAAGAGATACTGGACAGAGCGAGCGGAATTGATGAAAGACCGATCGTTACCCATCATGACGCCAAGTCTATAAGCCAGGAGACGACTTTTCCCCGAGATATTTCCGACGAAGGACAATTGAAAGAAACGCTCAAAGAACTGGCTGCCAGCATGGGCAGAAAGCTGCGTAAATCCAACCTGCACGCCGAGACGATCAAATTGAAACTGCGTTGGTCGGACTTTACAACCATAACCCGGCAGATGACATTGTCTCAACCCACAGATCAGGATCGGATTATCTACAAGGTTGGTCTTTCGCTATTCGAAAAATCCTGGCGCTATAACCAACCTGTGCGCCTATTAGGCCTGGGAGTGAGCGGATTGAGCTCACAGATTGTCCAATTAAGCCTTTGGGAGTTCAATTCAAAAGAACAGAGCTTACAACAGGTGCTCGATGAACTTAATAATAAGTATGGTGTAAAAATCGTGCATCGCGGCAGCGCGTCAACGAAAAAGGATTACTCATGACCGGCACTGCTGAGGATCAACAATCTAAATTGTATAAATGGAATTTGCTGGATGCAGTATTTATCGGAGCCGCAAGCATAGCGATTATACTTCTCGGTGTATTCGCAATCGTGTACATTTCTGGCCTTAATCAATCCCAAATCGAACCTGGAGCAAAGACGCCATATATCTACAATGTTGCTCTCACCGCTTTGGAGGGGTTTGGTATATTCTTTGGGATTTATATTTTCACCAAATTGCGTCGGAAATTGTCTATGAATGATTTGGGCCTGCTGAAAACCACTCCAGGTTGGCTGAAAAAAGCGGCCCTGGTGACTATTGTCATGATCCCCGTGATAGGCATAATTCCTGCAATCATTCAAAAAATATTAGGTTTACCGTTGAGTAACCCCCAGCTAGAATTCATTGTTCCTGAACATATTTCATATCTCTCTGCAGGAGTAATGCTGATCGTCGCCGGCTTGATTGTCCCACTTGCCGAAGAATTATTCTTCCGCGGCGTGTTATACCAGGCGCTGCGCAATCAATTTGGCGTTTGGGCCGGGATCATTGCAAGTTCGGTCGTATTTGGCGCTCTACACGGTGATATCTCCATCGCTGGCGCAACCTTCGTGATGGGACTCGTGCTGGCGTATTTTTTCGAACGCAGTGGATCGATATGGCCCTCCGTGTTGATCCATGCTTTGAATAATAGTCTCAAGTTAGCTGCAATCTTCGTTATGTTGCTATTGGGAATCGATGTTTCGGGATTGTAATTCAAGAGATATCCTTTGCGAAATCGGATTCACCATTATTTCGAGGGGCTTGAATGCAAATAATCCAGATCAACCCGGACAGAACAAAAGAGGTCAAAGCATTCATTGATCTACCATATTCTATCTATCAAGGCGTACCCCAATGGGTTCCACCTCTCAGCACGGATATTCAACGCATATTTGACCGGCGTCGTCATCCATTCTATCGCTCCGGAAATGCCGCTTTTTATCTGGCAAAAGATGAAAACGGAGACATCGCTGGTCGCATCGCAATATTAAATAACCACAATCACAACGCTTACAATCCAGAAAATATCGCCTTTTTTTACCTGTTCGAATGCATAGATCGGGAGGATATAGCCCAGGGCTTATTTAAATACGCCATCGAGTGGGCTCTAGAGCAGGGCTTGAACAAGATCCTCGGTCCAAAAGGCATTACCGTATTCGATGGTCTGGGGCTCCTGGTCGAGGGTTTTGAGTATAGACCGGCGTATGGTCTGCCTTACAACCCACCGTATTATCCCCAGTTGGTCGAGTCGGCTGGATTCGTAATAGATAGCGAACTTGTATCGGGCTACCTGGAAGAGCGCATTCAATTTCCCGACAAGATGTTGGAGCTAAGCCAACGGCTTTCGCAACGGCGTGGCTTGTATATAAAAAAAATCAAGACCCGGCGCGATCTACGCGCTTTAATACCTTATCTGAAAGATCTCTACAATTCGTCTTTAGGTGAAACCTCCGGGGGTTCTCCCCTTTCGGATGAAGAGGTTGAAAGCCTGGCCGGACAAATGCTCTGGTTCGCTGACCCTACGCTCATAAAAATAGTGATGAAAGAGGATAAACCCGTCGGGTTTCTGTTTGCTTACCCAGATGTATCGGCTGCTGTCCAAAGGATTAAGGGAAAGGTATTTCCATTTGGATGGATCTACCTTTTGCTTGAGCTCAGGCGAACGAAGTGGATCAATATTAATGGGGCGGCGATGATCGAGGGATATCGCGGCTCCGGCGGTACTGCCTTGTTATTTAGTGAAATGTACAAGAGCGTAATCAATAGCAGGTATAAATACGCCGAGGTCGTCCAGATTGGTCTCGAGAACGAGAGGATGCAACGGGAATTGGCCAATCTGGGGATAAATTTTTACAAGAAGCATCGCGTTTATAGCCGATCATTAAGTTGATAGATATAATACTACCCCATGCTACTGCCTCAAATTGATTGGGATATTTGCCAGATATGCGAACCTTGCCTGGCGCGCATCGCTTGCAAAACGCGGGCGATCATCCGGATTGACGACGATGAACCACCTTACATTGAGTACTCACGATGCACCAACTGCGCAGATTGCGTACTGGCATGCTCTTGTGGCGCGATATCATTGAAAAACTCAGCCTAAATCATTTTGGAAAGTCAAACATAAAAAATTGAGATTGATCGTATTTATACTTACAATTTTGTAAGAATTCGATAAATCTGGATTACTTAACAAATTCTATAATCGACAAGCGTATTCTATGGTTTATACTTGGGTCTAGTAGTCTGAATAGCCACGCATAAATAAGGCGGGAATTACATATGAAGCTAGTCTTGAATCAAGCGCAAATCATCGATCTGACATAGCTAAATGACAACCAAAGAGACCATTTTCGTTGTCGATGATAATCGGCAAATATCGGATTTTTTATCTCGCAAATTATTACCCAGCCTTGGGTACGAAACAATCGCTTCGTACGACGGAAAATCTGCCCTTAAATTCCTGAGAGAAAAACAAATATCTCTCATGCTTTTGGATCTTCAACTACCGGATATGACGGGCCTGGAGATCTTGCAGAGCCTGCATCGAGAAGGTCGTAGCATTCCCACCATCCTGATGACCGCCCACGGATCCGAGCAAGTCGTAATCGAAGCCCTACGCCTGGGAGTGTATGACTACCTTTCAAAACCAATCGACGAGGACCTGCTCAGATATGCGATCGAACGTATCCTGCGAGAATCTCGTCTTCAAACAGAAAAATACCAGCTCACCAACCGTCTCAGAGAGCAGCTCGCCCTGCATTCGGTTCTAGCCCAGGTAGGGAAAAGTGTAACCTCGACATTGGAGCTGGATGAGGTCCTCAAGAGGATCGTCGAGGCCGCGGTGCATTTAAGCAAGGCTGACGAGGGCTTTCTGGCTCTAACGGATGGCCAAACCAACCAACTCTACCTGCGGGCAGCATTGAATATTGATGAGGATCGCAGCAAAACCATCCGGCTACCGATCCAAGATTCCTTAATTGGACAGGTTCTAGAATCTGGCAAGCCAGCGCATATAAACCAATCGCCTGGCAATCACCAGATCAGAGTTGTCACAGGCTACCTGGTACAAGGAATATTACACGTGCCGTTAATAGCCAAAGGCGAGTCCTTAGGAGTCCTGACGATTGTCAATCGAACCAAGCAGAGGGATTTCAAGGATAAAGACGAATCCCTGATGACTGCTCTGGCTGATTATGCTGCCATCGCGATTGAAAACGCAAACTTATATGAAAACTCGCAGATGGAAATCCTCGAGCGCAAACGTGTCGAGGAGGCATTGCGAGAAACGGAAGAACGTTACGCGCTTGCTGTCCGCGGGGCAAACGACGGACTGTGGGACTGGGACCTAAAGAACAATCAGATTTACTACTCGCCTCGTTGGAAAGCGATGCTTGGCTACGAAGAAGAGGAGATTGGAGATTCGCCGAATGAGTGGTTCAGTCGCGTGCATTCCGAAGATATTGAGCGCCTGAAACTGGACCTTACCGCTCATTTTAACCATTCCACAGCGCATTTCGAAAATGAGCACCGCATTCTGCACAAAGACGGCACGTACCGCTGGATACTCAGCCGCGGCCTGGCAGTGTGGGACCCTACTCAGGTTGCAACTCGAATCGCCGGATCTCAAACCGATATTACCGATAGAAAATACGCCGAAGAAAAATTACTCCACGATGCATTTTATGATAAATTGACTGGTCTTCCTAACCGGGCGCTGTTTATGGATCACCTGAATCTTGCAGTAGAACGGGCGAAACGGAGGGATGATTATTGTTTCGCCGTGCTTTTCATGGATCTTGATCGGTTCAAGGATATAAACGACCGCTTCGGGCACTTGACAGGCGACCAGGTGTTAATTGCAGTCGCAAAAATCCTCGAAGGGCGTATGCGCTCTACCGACACAGTTGCCCGCTTCGGTGGCGATGAATTCGTCATCTTGCTTGAAGACGTCGGAACACCAGAAAGCGCCAATCAAATAGCCGATTGGATCCAAAAAGAGCTTAGCGCGCCGTTCCAGATTTCCGATTACGAAGCCTATATATCAGCAAGCATTGGAATTGTACTGAGCAAAACCGGTTACACGCGCGCAGAGGACGTGCTCCGGGACGCTGATATTGCCATGTACATGGCAAAAGCAAATGGTAAAGCCAAGCATGAAATTTTCTCCCCGCCCATGCGGGAAAATATCATGAACAAACTGGAATTAGAGACCGACCTGCGCCAGGCTCTGGAAAAAAAACAGCTACGCGTGCATTATCAGCTCATCGTCTCTTTAGAGAAGGGGGATTTGATAAGCCTGGAATCCCTGGTCCGTTGGAATCACCCGATACGTGGTCTCATTGCCCCCGCTGAATTTATCCCTCTGGCTGAAGAAACGGGTCTGGTGATTGCAATTGACCGATGGGTTATGCGCGAAGCCTGCTTGCAGCTAAAAAAGTGGCAACAAGAGATCCCAAACTTATCCAATCTGAAGATCAGCGTCAATATCTCTGGCAAAAACCTAGAGCAGCCCGACCTGGTAGACTACATTGAGAGCGTTTTGATCGAAACAGGGTTGGCTGGAGAAAGCCTTATTCTCGAAATAACCGAGACAAATCTGCTCGATAATTCCGAGCTGATCAATTCCGTTTTCCAGAGACTGAAACGACTGGGTGTGCAGATTCAGATTGACGACTTTGGGATAGGATATTCCTCACTATCCTATCTTTCGAATTTCCCCATCAACGCGCTCAAAATTGATCGCAGCTTTGTCAGCAAGATCATCGATGACAGCAACAACCTCAAGATCGTTCAGGCTATCATCATGCTCTCCCAACGATTGGGTGTGGGAGTCATAGCAGAAGGACTGGAGACGGAGGAACAGCTTAGTCAATTGAAATCTTTGGGCTGCGAATTCGGACAAGGATATTTAGTCTCCATGCCAATCGCCAGCCAGGATACGGAATCGCTGCTCACTGATATCACCAGTGGAAATAAAACACCATTTCGTGACTTTTTCAAAATCGGATGAGTTTTGGTTTTCCTTTCGATTGAGCTCCTCCACATAAACCAGAAAATATTCACACCAAAGTGATTGTTTACTAAATTACCTGGGATTTATTTCGGCGCTCGTTCGGTCCATCTAAACGAGCCTGAAGTCATTTCCAGAGAATATTTCTGTTAGAATTAAGCAACGATCATCAATAAGCATTTATTATTGGTGAATAGAGAGCTTAAGCGATGAAATCCCCTAACAAACCGGTAAAATATGAGCAAGTCAATACTGAATACACGGAGATAATTGACGCTGAGATCATCGTTGAAATGCCGGTCTCCCTGACGGTTAATGGCAACGTCTGGTTGACCTTCATGTGCACTCCAGTTGACCTGGAAGCCATGGCAATCGGATTTCTTTTCAACGAAGGAATGATAAAAGACTTAGAGGAGATTGCCTCCGTTCACGTATGCACATCAGGTGACAATATCGATGTCTGGTTGTATAAAAGCCTGCAAAAACCGGAAAAATGGCGCAGGACCTCGGGTTGCTCGGGTGGAATAACTTCCGTTGAAAACCAATTTGTGCCAACAATCCCGGAAAACGGACTTGCCATAAGCGCAGCGAAGGTCAATAAAATGGTGGGCGAGCTGTTTGAAGCCCAGGTGCTGTACCGGGCCTCAGGTGGCGTCCACACCTCCGCCCTGAGCGATGGCGATAGTATTCGCATAATGGCAGAAGACATTGGCAGGCACAATACCCTGGATAAAATCGCTGGTAAATTCCTGCTCGAGAAAATCGAACTCTCGCGCAAGATCATGATCACAACCGGGAGGATCAGCTCAGAAATGTTGCAAAAATCTGCTCGACTGGGTGCCTCCATTGTTATCTCTCGTACCTCCCCAAGCTCTATGTCAATTGAAATGGCTGATCTTTGGGGGATAACATTGATTGGCTACGCCCGTCGCAATCGCTTCAATGTTTATACCCACGCGAACAGGATCGTTATTGCCCATAAATCTATCGAAAATACCAGGATATCCGATTTTGCTTAATCTGTCGGCTTATACCTTAAACATCTCGAATGGGGTCAGGCAAAATAATACTTCAAATCTACAGCATCGAAAAGGATCATATTAGCCAACCATGTGTGGAATTTTTGGTATTGTAACAGCCGAGAATCAAATCCTCGGACCAACGCTCATTGAAGCCGGCAGGCGACTTTCATACCGTGGATACGATTCGGTCGGGGTTGCGTCGCTAAACGATGATGGATCCATTGACCTGCGTAAAGATGTGGGCAAAGTAGATGAGGTCGCTTCACGCCTGAACTTTAATGAAATTCACGGCAGGCGGGGAATTTTGCAACTGAGATGGGCTACATTTGGCTCGCCCTCCCAGTCGAACGCTCAGCCACATCTTGACTCGGATGGAGATATAGTTGGCGCCCACAATGGCAATGTCGTCAACCATAACGAGCTGCGCGGTCAATTCATCGCCCAAGGTATGAATGTCAGGTCGACCAACGATGGTGAGACCTGCGTTCACGCGGTCGAACAATATGTCGACCGCGGCTACGATATCGTCGATGCAATACGCTGCGCATACCATGACCTTGAAGGTGACTACGCCTTTGTGATTGGTAGAGTTCACGAAGACCGGTTGTACGCCATCAAGAAGGGTTCCAGCCTGGTTGCGGGTCTTGGCGAGGATTTCACCTGCGTCTCTTCCGACTTGCCCTCCATTTTGCCCCTCACTCGGAAAATTTTGCGCATATATGACGGCGAAATTGTGATCCTTCGCCCTGATGGGGTTGAAATACGTTCTGTAGAGGATGGCAAACATCTAAATCGCCCTATAGAGACTATAACTGACAGCATGGAAACTGTCCAAAAAGGCGGCTATCCGCATTTCATGCTGAAAGAAATTCACGAACAATCTGTTGTGGCTGGCGAAATGCTCCGCTTGCTTGAAAAATCAGCGCAGATGGATAAGTTTCTAAACAAATTGGTTTCCGCCCGAAATATATACCTGATAGGTTGTGGGACGAGTTATCACGCCTGCATCCTCGGGTCGATTTATTTATCCCAGTTAGCGAATAAGACAGCCATTCCTGTCCTGGCACCGCAATTCATCGCCCAATATGCAGCCTCCACAAATCACCAGGATGTTGCGGTTTTTGTGAGCCAAAGTGGAGAAACAAAGGATGTATTAAACGCACTCAAAATCGCCCAAAATAGCAACGTGTCGGTGCTGTCAATCGTAAATGTTATCGGATCGACTCTGATGCTCGCCAGCGACGAACATATTCCTCTCGGTTGCGGTTATGAAATCAGCGTGCCAGCGACAAAAACCTACACCAATCAAGTTATTGCATTTCTCTATCTCGCTAAGAAGCTCGGTCAGCGCTCGGATATTAACTTGGAAAGTCTCCCCGCATTGATAACGAAAACGATTGAATCTGTTGAACCAAGCGTTGCGCATATAGCTCAAGTAATCCATAAATGGGACGACTTATATTGCCTGGGTTATGGTCTCACCTATCCAGCGGCGCTAGAAGGCGCCTTAAAGTTGAAAGAAATCACCTACGCACACTGTGAAGGAATGCTGTCCACAGAATTCAAACATGGCCCGCTATCCGCAGTGAGTGAAGGTTATCCAGTCATTTTCGTTGCTGGACCTGTGGATATTCCCCTGATTGTGAGCGGTATAAATGAAGTCACTTGCCGGGGTGGACATGCCATCGCAATCGGTGTGAATGATTCACGCTTGCGTTCTAACGCCCAAGATGTCATAATTATTCCACACACAGATGCATATATCAATTCGGTTATATCGGTATTACCGCTCCAGTTGCTTTCCTATAAGATCAGCATTACACGTGGCTACGATCCTGATTACCCGCGCAATCTCAGCAAAACGCTCACTGTTGATTGACTTCGAACAACACGACCGATGTATTGAAGTCAAGATCGGATGCACAATTGCCGCGTATACCGAAATGGTTTGATTACATCACGATAAACATCTACTACCTGGGATTGACGACTTTATCCCAGACAAATGGCTTGATTTTCCCTCTCCTGGTACAAAAATTCATCGGAGAGAGCGGGCAAGCCACTTTTTTCGGCACTTTGCGCCTGTGGTCCCTGATGGTTGCTGTGCTCGTCCAGTCTGCAACGGGGATAATATCTGATAACAGCCGGCTTCGCTGGGGCAGGCGGCGTCCATTCATATTAACTGGCACTTTATTCGATTTAATTTTTATCACTTCAATTGGTTTTTCATTGGGATTAGAGGGAGAATCGGGCTATTGGTTTTTGTTTACTGTAGCGATACTATTACAGATATCCTCGAACATCGCCCACAGCGCCCAGCAAGGGTTGATACCCGATTTAGTCCCCGAAGAAAAACGTGGTCGTTTTAGCGGGGTAAAAGCAATTTTCGAGCTGCCCATCCCGCTACTGCTTGTTTCGTTTACAATAGCCAGGCTCATCAGCAGGGGAAATTTTTGGGCTGGTATCCTGGTGTCCATGGCTGTGCTGACCCTGGCGATGATCATCACCATGTTCGCTCCGGAAAAGCGTTCAGAATTACCTCCTGTCAGGATCGATTGGTCGCCATTCATGCGGCTATTGGTCATGACCGGTCTGTTTACCCTGATCATCTTAGGTTCCGGGCAATTCGTCAAAATCATGGGAAGGGCCTTTTTGGGCATTGAGAGTTCAACATTCATCGTTTTAGGGATGGGACTTGCCGGCTTAGGCGCCATGATCTTCGCTGTCGTCCTTGGCATCTGGATGTCTATACGGATCAGCCTGGGAGTTGATGCGGCCAAAAATCCATCCTTTACCTGGTGGGTGATTAATCGGCTGGCTTATCTGGTCGGGGTGATCAATCTCTCAACGTTCGCGGTCTTTTTCATTCAAGCGCGCCTGGGCTTCGAGAGAGAAAAAGCCGCCCAACCGGCAGCGAACTTGATGCTGCTGGTTGGGGTGTTTATTTTACTCTCTGCTCTGCCCGGAGGATGGCTTTCGGACCGCTTCGGTCATAAGGCTTTAGTCGCTTTCTCCGGCTTATTAGCAACCATCGGGACAATATTAGCCTTGTTATATCCCAGCCTTACGCTGATCTATATCGGCGGCAGCATAATTGGGCTGGCTACCGGTGTGTTTTTCACCGCAAATTGGGCTCTGGGAACCAAAATCATCCCACAATTGCAAGCCGCGCGGTACCTGGGCATCTCGAACCTGGCGGGCGCGGGAGCAGGCGCGGTTGGGGCATATATCGGCGGTCCAATTGCCGACTACATCAGCATAAATTTACCGTCAGTAACTGGATCAGGGTATGTTTTATTATTCACGATCTACGGAGCTCTCTTCTTGCTTTCCGTACTCGCCATTACCAAGGTGAAAACAGATTCAGCGCTGCCATGAGGATGATAAATCGGATTTAGCGGAGGAGAAATGCATTATGGAGGGATACGTCGCAGCGATTGACCAGGGCACAACCAGCACCCGCTGTATGATATTTGACCGTGGTGGAGCGGTTGCTAGCCTCGCCCAACATGAGCATCGCCAGATATATCCGCGCCCCGGCTGGGTCGAACATGACCCCATAGAAATCTGGGAAAATACGAAATCCGTCATCCAGGCAAGCCTGGCTAAATTTGGAGCTACGCGGCAATCCATCGTGGCTGTGGGCATAACCAACCAGCGCGAGACCACGGTTGTCTGGGATCGCAGAACTGGCATGCCGTATCTCAATGCGATCGTATGGCAGGATACACGCACGAAGGAGATTTGCGATCAACTGGCATTAGAAGGCGGCCAGGGCAGGTTTCGACCCCTGGTTGGCTTACCTCTCTCGACATACCCTTCCGGTCCTAAAATTAAATGGCTACTTGAAAATCATCAAAATCTTCGCCAAGCTGCAGAACAAGGCTTAGCCCTTTTTGGCAATATTGATACCTGGCTAATTTGGTGGCTCACCGGGGGGCCAGATGGCGGCTCGCACGTTACAGATGTGAGCAACGCCAGCCGCACGATGCTGATGAATCTCGAGACCCTCGATTGGGACGATGAAATATTAGCCATCTTAGGGATTCCAAGGATCATGCTGCCCCGAGTTGTCCCATCGAGCGACCCCCAAACCTGGGGATCCACCCGACTGGATGGGCCTTTTGCGGCGAAAATTCCTGTTTGCGGCGACCTGGGCGACCAGCAAGCTGCGCTCGTCGGGCAAACCTGTTTCAGCCCTGGAGAGGCAAAGAACACGTATGGGACGGGATGCTTCATGCTCTTAAATACGGGCAGCCAGCCTGTTCAATCGAAGCGCGGTCTGCTGACGACTCTGGCGTACAGGATCGGTAACGAATCGGCTGTATATGCGCTCGAGGGGTCCATTGCCATAACCGGAGCGCTGATCCAATGGCTGCGCGACAACCTCGGCCTGATCGAGAAATCATCAGACGTCGAGGCTCTTGCCCGGAGTGTAGATGACAATGGAGGAATCTATTTCGTACCCGCGTTTTCAGGCCTTTTTGCCCCATACTGGCGTTCGGATGCCCGTGGCGCTATTGTCGGTCTCACCCGATTTGTGAACAAAGGTCACTTCGCCAGGGCGGCCCTGGAGGCGGCAGCATACCAGACGCGTGAAATCCTGGATGCGATGAAGAGCGATTCCGGCGTGGAGCTAAAAGCATTGAAGGTGGATGGGGGAATGGTTTATAACGAGCTTCTCATGCAATTCCAGGCGGATATCCTGGATATACCGGTTGTCAGACCCAGGGTGTCCGAAACCACTGCGCTCGGCGCAGCCTACACGGCCGGTTTAGCCGTTGGATTCTGGGATAACACCGATGATTTACGCCGAAATTGGCAGGTGGATAAAACCTGGCATCCTGCCATGGAGCGAATAAAGCGGGATAATTTATATAAGGGGTGGCTGAAAGCAGTTGAGAGAACCTTCGATTGGGTCGAGTAGCTCTGATGAAGAAAATCGAGACCGAAGTCCTGGTCATCGGAGGGGGCGCCACGGGGACAGGCGTCGCCCGTGATCTGGCGATGCGCGGTTTCAATACGGTCCTGGTTGAAAAGGGCGACCTGACCCATGGGACGACAGGGCGTTACCACGGTCTATTGCACAGCGGCGCCAGGTATGTAGTTAAAGACCCCCAGGCGGCATTGGAGTGTATCCAGGAAAATGTCATCCTGCGCAAGATCATGCCCCAATGCATTGAGGATACCGGTGGATTTTTTGTGCTAACCGAGTGGGATGACCCTGATTATGCGGAAAAGTTCTTCTCCGCCTGCCAGACGACTGGCATTCCGGTTGAAGAAATATCCGTAAGCCAAATGCTAAAAGAGGAGCCGCTGCTCAACCCTAAAATCCGGCGTTGTTTTCGGGTCCCGGATGCTTCAGCCGATTCCTTTTTTGGAGCCGAATTGAATGCGGAATCTGCCCGCCAACATGGCGCCGAGATTCTTAATTATCATCAGGTAATGCACTTAATACCCGAAGCAAAACGACCAGATCATCAAATGAGCTCATCACCCTCGCCCCAGCGTGTGGCAGGGGCGCTATGCCACGACCTGGTTAGAGACGAACAGGTCGCTATTTTGGCAGATCTTACAATCAATGCAGCCGGAGCCTGGGTGGGTCAAATCGCGCAAACGATCGGGTTCAACATCCCGATCATTGGCGGCAAAGGTACAATGCTGGCCGTTAACCACCGGATTGTGAACACAGTGATCAACCGCTGCAAAATGCCCTCGGATGGCGATATCTTGGTGCCGGTGCATACCGTCGCGGTCATTGGCACCACTGATGTGCCAGTCCAGGATCCCGATCGCTATTCAATCGAACCCTGGGAAGTGAGATTATGCCTTGAGGAAGGAGAAAAACTCATCCCGGGCTTCAAATATATGCGCATGCTGCGCGCCTGGGCTGGCGTGCGACCGCTGTACAAAGAAACTGAGAGCACTGGTACTCGCGATATCACCCGCGCTTTTGTCTTGTTAGACCACGCCGAACGCGATGGCGTTGAGGCATTGGTCAGCATAACGAGTGGAAAATGGACCACTTATCGAAAAATGGCGGAAGCAACGGTGGACTTGGCCTGCCGAAAGCTCAATGTCCAACGACCATGCAAGACACACGAGGAGGTTTTACCTTCACGCGAAGGGCATATCGCCTATTATCAGCTCGGGCATCGCCTGAGAGAGATTGAAAGGGAAAAAGCATACGGGAAAATTATCTGCGAATGTGAACTGGCGACCAGGCAAGATATCGAGCAATCCATCTTGCAGGGCAAGGCCAGGTCACTGGACGATATCCGGCGGAAAGTCCGCCTGGGAATGGGGCCGTGCCAGGGTGGCTTTTGCACCTACCGGGCTATTGGAATCCTGCACGAAATCGCCACGCAGAATATCCCCCCCGTATCGCACGAACGACCCTGGATGCCTGATCCAAATCTGGCGTTGCGAGACTTCCTCCAGGAGCGCTGGAAAGGCTTGCTGCCCGTTTTATGGGGCCAACAGCTCCGACAGGAACGGTTTAATCAATTTATCTACCTGTATTTGTTAAATGCTGACCAGCTTCCTGGCCCCCGGAGATCGTTAATCAGCCCGACGAATTACGCGCTTGCTGAAGGTGGCCAGGCCCAATCAGCACCAGAATACTCCTTAGAGAGCATCAAAAGCAGCGGGGACATTCCCATTTCACATGCAACACCGGTGGATGTACTCGTTGTAGGTGCTGGCCTGGCTGGCTTGGTTGCGGCTTGGCAGCTCGCCCGCCGGGACCGGCAGGTGCGCGTCGTAGCCAAGGGATGGGGCTCAAATCACTGGGGTACCGGCTGCATCGATATTCTGGGCAAACATCCTACAAATCAAGATCATTTCGTTAAGAACCCGGGAGAGGCCTTATTGCGCCTCACCAGGACCGAACCGCTTCACCCGTATTCTCTGGCTGGTCTGGAGGCTATCGAAAATGCTATCCAGGACTTTTTATCCCTTTGCCTGGATGCAGGTTATCCATTCAAAGGGTCGTTGGGCAGCAACTGGCTGCTCCCGACAGCGCTTGGAGTCCCCCGACAGACCTGCCTGGCGCCTGAGACCATGACTGCAGGGGACCTGCGCAACAATGACCCTATGCTGATCCTTGGCCTGGAAGGTTATCACGATTTCTATCCCACATTAATCGCTGATAATCTGGCCACCCAGGGATTTCAGGCGAAAGGCGTGCTAATCAGCCTGCCTTCTTTGAAAAAACGCAACTTTATCAACCCCACAATCCTGGCCGAGCTGTTCGACAGCCAGGCAATCATAGAAGAGTTATGCTTGGCGGCAAAAAGCCATCTTAAAGGGGCGAAACGCGTCGGCGTGCCTGCTGTGCTCGGTTTGCGGCACGCCAGGGTGAATCAGCAACAGATGGAAGCCATGCTGGGCTTACCGGTCTTCGAAATACCCGCCCTTCCCCCCTCTATACCGGGTATACGTTTGCACAACCTTTTGGCAGACACAATTCATTCCCTGCACAGCAGCATCCACAATGGCGCCGCAGCCTCCGGTGCTATTTACTCATCCAACCGCGTAAAAGCGATAACAACGCTGGCAGCTCAACGCAATCTGTTACACGCGGCTGAGGCATTTGTTTTGGCTACCGGCGGGATTCTGGGGGGTGGATTTACCACGAGTTACACTGGCTATGCGCATGATACGGTTTTGGGATTATCCCTCCAGATCAGCCCTGAGCAAACAAGCTGGCATAACCTTGAGTTTATCCATCCGGAGGGTCACCCGGTCCATCGTGCAGGATTTGACGTTGACCGTTCATTCAGGTTACTATCTCACCGGGGAAATACCAGATTGGAAAATGTTTATGCGATTGGCTCTGCTCTTGGCCATTACGATGGGATACCAGAACGCTCGTTTGAAGGGGTTGCCCTGGTCAGCGGGCATTTCATTGGCAGCAGGATTTAACATGGAACAATTTAACGTATATATCCCCGTCGAAAACACGCTCGACCAATGCCTGAAATGCAATATTTGTACATCTGTTTGCCCTGTGGCAGCCGTTACTGATTTGTTCCCTGGTCCAAAATATACCGCTCCGCAAGCAGGCCGCTTTCGCCACCCAGGAGAACCAACGGCGGATATTTCTGTTGACTATTGCAGCGGATGCCGGGTATGCAACCAGGCTTGCCCCACCGGCGTAAAAATAGCCGAGATGAACGCCCGCGCCCGTGCGGCGATCGTTCAACAGGGGAAAGTTCCCCTGCTGCGCAGAATACGTAACAATATCATCGCTCGGTCTGAAACAGTTGGTAAAGTCGGGCAGCCCATCGCACCGCTTGCCAATTTTGTGCTCAATCTTCGGCCAGCCCGCTGGCTTGCCGAAGCAGTATTAGGTATTGGCAGGCAGGCGCCGCTCCCCAGATTCGCCAAAGAATGTTTTACAACCTGGTTTGCACACCACACCCCCCAGAATAAATCCATCAGTGATGTCGTTTACTTTCACGGGTGTTCAAGCGAATATTTCGAGCCGCATGTAGGCCGGGCGGCAATTCGTGTACTTGAGAGGAATGGTTTCCGGGTCATCGTTCCACGGCAAAATTGTTGTGGTCTTCCTCTTTTGTCCAATGGTGAATTCCCCGCAGCACGCGCTTACCACAGCCGAAATGTTGCATATTTACGCGAGTACGCCTCTGCCGGGATCCCGATTGTGGGTACTTCAACCAGTTGTACGCTGACGTTGAAAGAAGAAGCATCAGACCTGTTGGACATGCACGATCCGGATGCACGACGGGTTTCCGAACAGACGTTTGACATTAACGAGTTTTTGCTGAACGCGCTGGCTAACGGCCAGCTCCAGCCCGGCGAATATCCCATCTCACTCGATCTCATCTACCACGCGCCGTGCCAGTATCGCGCTCACCGGCTGGGTTACCCGGCATTGGAAATACTAAAGCTCATCCCGGGTTTATCCGTGAATAACAGCCGCGCGGATTGCTGCGGAATAGCTGGCACCTATGGCATCAAAGTGGAAAAATTCCACATCGCCATGGCTGTCGGCAAATCACTATTCGAACAGGTAAAGGAAACGGGCGCTCCACTGGCAATTTGCGACAGCGAAACCTGCCGATGGCACATCGCCAAAGCCACAGGAGTACCCTGCGTCCATCCTATTGAACTCCTGGCGGTCTCATATGGATTCGAACCTGAAGGCTCTTTAAAGACAGTCTTAGCTCAATAACATTGCGTTATTGGACGCTCGGCAGACAGTTTCAAATGAATGATCTCCAATTTTAACGTGCCCCGGAAGGAGCATTGCATGTCGGACCACCCTTTGCGTATTTTTAGCGGATCAGCCCACCCGGCTTTAGCCCAGGAAATCGCCGACCACCTCGATATCGAGCTGGGGAAATCATCAACAAGGTCCATGCCAGACAGCGAAGTCCACATCATGATAGACGAGGTCGTGCGGGACCAGGATATTTTTATCATCCAAACCGGCTCTGCGCCGGTAAATGAGCACATGATGGAGTTATTTCTATATCTGGATGCATTCAGGCGTGCTAGTGTACACAGTGTAAGTGTGGTGATCCCGTATTTTCCATATGCCCGCCAGGATCGCATGGCCCGCGGCCGGGAGGCGATCAGCGCCCGAGTAATCGCAAACCTTCTCGAAGCCATGGGGGCTAACCGGGTTATTTTCATCGATATCCACAACCGCGCCATCCAGGGATTTTTTAACATCCCGGTCGACCCCCTGAGCGCCTTACAGTTATTGGCTGATTATTTCCGCAAACCAGAATTTTCGGACACCGCCATTGTCAGCCCGGACGTAGGACGAGCGAGCATGGCAGGCCGTTACGCCGAGCTGCTCAATCTCCCGCTTGTGGTTATGCACAAACGCCGCAAAGACTTTGAATCCACTGAGACCACTCATGTTGTGGGCGATATTAGCGGCCGGCGTCCCATCATCATTGACGATCTGATGGCAGGTGGCAGCGTGCTGAAACAGCTCGATGCGCTCTATAAAAATGGAGCGACGGGTAAGGCCTGCTTTTCAGTCACTCATCCCATATTGCTGCCATCAGCCCTACAGGTACTGGATCAGGATGAGCGCATTGAAAAACTCGTTGTCACCAATACGTTGCCTATACCGGCTGATAAATGCCACCCAAAGCTTGAGGTGATATCCGTAGCTCCGCTGCTTGCAGATATCATCTACAAAATCCATGAAGGCCAAAGTATATCCGGCTTGTTGGTCTTTTCATAATCTGGAGCGGGTAAGATGCCAAAGTCAAATTATCGCTGGATTGTAGTCACTGTATTCTTCCTGTTCATGCTCCTGCATCAAGCGGACAAACTGCTCATCGGGCCGCTGACTACTCCTATCATGGAGACATTCAACATTGACGAAATCCAGATGGGGGCTGTTTTTACCGGGGCATTATTGGTCGGGGCGATCCTTTACCCTCTCTGGGGATATCTCTATGACCGCTACGCCAGGGCAAGGCTTCTGGCATTAGCCTCATTTATTTGGGGATCAACCACATGGATAAGCGCAATTGCCCCCACATACCCGCTCTTTTTGTTCAGCCGGGCATCAACCGGCATTGATGACTCGAGTTACCCGGGATTGTACAGCCTGATCGCCGATTATTTCGGCCCGGCGGTGCGGGGCAAGATTTATGGGATATTGCAGCTTGCCCAACCCCTTGGATATATGTTGGGATTGATCCTGGCAACGGTCGTGAGCGGGATAATCGGCTGGAGAAGCGTGTTCTACCTGACGGGTTCGTTGGGAATCGTGCTCGCTATCGTTATTTTCTTCGGTGTAAAAGAAGCGCCTAGAGGTAAGAGCGAGCCCGAATTGGCTGAATTAGAGCACATTGGGGTATATCGCTTCGATAAATCAATCGCTTTGGGCTTGTTTAGAAAGCGAAGCTTGCTTTTCCTATTCGCCCAAGGATTCATCGGTGTATTCCCGTGGAACGTGATCACTTACTGGTTTTTCAGATATCTCGAAACCGAGAGAAATTACGCCTCTGATGCTGTGTTGACAACTATGGCGCCTGCGATCCTGATTCTGGCTTCTGGTTATTTTGTTGGCGGCGCACTGGGAGACTATTTATTCAAACGCTCATTACGCGGTCGCATGTTGGTATCAATTATTGGCGTGCTCATGGGCGCTATCCTTCTCGCTATTACAATGAATGTGCCCGTGGGAAATCAAAGCATATTTTCAGTCATGCTATTCGTTACTGCGTTGTTCATTCCATTTTCATCCGCCAACGTCATATCCACCGTCTACGATATAACCCTACCCGAGGTGCGCAGCACTGCCTTAGCCGTCCAGTACTTTATAGAAAATGGAGGCGCTGCACTTGCCCCTCTTCTGGCCGGAATTATCGCCAAAACCAGCAATCTTCACACGGCTATTTTGACGATATGCGTATCAGCCTGGCTGGTCGCCTCGCTACTTCTGGCATTTACGGCTTATTTCGTTCCCAAGGATATTCAAACTTTAAGAGGGCAACTGCGTGAACGAGCGGATATTGAACGGGCAGCGCTCTCTGCATGAAACCTGAATAAGATTTAACCGTAGATATAATGGAGTTATGTCTACATACTTCTGGAGGAGCCCATGGGCGATAGACCCGGTTGTTTATCTGGATTTCTGAAGCTGATTCTACTTGGCTGGCTCTTTGACTGGTTGCAGGACAATTTGGGATTCGGGCGGGGAGCATCGTGTATTGGATGTGGTTGTGGTATGTTCTTGCTTATCGTGTTCGTGATTTTTGTTTGCTCAATAACAACCAACACAAACTGGTTTGAGTTTGGTTTTTAAAAATCCCTATGAAACGCTGGAACGGGTGGGGTGAGGAGAGCATCAAATACCCAATCAGCCATTTTGCTGTCCAATATCTCAATGATCGTCTTGGAATGGGTAGGCGTATCCCGGATAGCTCGCTTGAGAGCGCGCTTGATTCAGTGCCAGCCTCGAAGCTGCCTCCCCATCCACTCATCCAAACGGGATCATTCGAGCGGTTGAGCCACGCGCGCGGGCACAGCCTGCCTGACTGGATCGCGCTCCGCTCGGGAAGGATCGAGACCTTTCCAGATGGTGTCGCCTATCCTGCCTCGAATTTGGAGATCCGCGAGCTTTTCGAATACGCCCGCCAAAATGGGTCGCGGATAATACCCTACGGTGGGGGAACGAGTGTTGTCGGACATATAAATCCCCTCACCGCGAACGAGCCCAACCTAACGATTGATTTATCCAGGGTAAAGGAACTGATAGATTGTAATCAGACTGATCGCCTGGCTGTATTCGGTGCGGGGATAAAAGGTCCCGAGCTGGAGAGTCACCTCAACAAACTCGGCTACACGCTGGGGCATTTCCCTCAATCCTTCGAGTATTCCACTTTAGGGGGCTGGATTGTCACACGCTCCAGCGGGCAACAATCCTATTATTATGGGCGGATAGAGGATCTTTTTTGCGGCGGGCTACCCGCCAGTGCAGCCGGACCTGATGTGCGTCAATTTGTTCTCGGCAGCGAGGGTCGTTTCGGCATCATCACTCGAGCAACGGTCAGAATCCAGCCGCTTCCGGAGATAGAGCAATTTTATGGAATATTTTTCCCAAGCTGGTCATCTGGCGTAAATGCGCTCAGAGATATCGCTCAGGCCCGCCTGGGTGCTTCTATGCTTCGTCTCAGTGATCCAACTGAGACAGAAAGCACGTTAGCGCTCTCGGGAAAGGAGAACGTGGTCAAATGGGCAAAACGCGCTCTGAATATCATGGGGTTCGGCCCAGAGAGGAGTATGCTGGTTTTTGGAATTACGGGTAACCGTAAGGAATTTTCAAAAATCAAGAGCCAGGTTATGGAATTAGCAAAAAAGCATGGTAGTAGTCTGGCGATAAATCAAATCGGTCGTTTGTGGAGTAAAAGTCGATTTCTGACACCCTATCTGCGTAACACGCTGTGGGCTCTTGGCTACGCGGTTGACACCCTTGAGACAGCCCTGCCCTGGTCAGCGGTCGAGGGCTGCGCCTCTGCCCTGCTAAATTCTCTGACAAAACCACTCGAAAAAAACGGCGAAAAGGTGCTGGCATTTGCGCACCTATCCCATGTATATCCGAATGGCGCCAGCATTTATGTCACCTATCTTTTCCGCCGAACAAATGACCCGGATGGCACCTTAGAACGGTGGAAAACCCTGAAACACGCAGCCAGCCAGGTGATCATTAATTACAAGGGGACGATCAGCCACCAACATGGGGTTGGCAGCGACCACGCAGATTATTTGCTATACGAAAAAGGTCAGATAGGCCTGGATATGGTGCGGGCAATCCAAAAAAGCCTGGATCCGGATGGGCTGCTCAACCCCGGAAAATTGTTATTATAAGCTCGTGTAGAGGGCTCTGTGTGGCAAAAAGGCTGGCGCGACGAAGTTTGGTCAACCCTGGACCAACCCTGGGATATTGTTATTATAGGGGGAGGGATCACTGGCGCTGGAATCCTAAGAGAGGCGAGCCGGTCAGGGCTCCGATGCTTGCTCTTGGAAGCGCATGATTTTTCTTCTGGAACCTCCAGCCGGTCTTCGAAACTCGTCCATGGCGGTTTTCGGTATTTGAAAAACGCTCAATTTAAGATTACGATCCAATCCGTTTCCGAGCGCGAACGGTTGCTCAAAGAAGGACGGGGCTTAATTACGCAACTTGGCTTTTTGATGCCGATTTATTCAACGGATAAATATCCTGCCTGGCTCCTGGGCCTGGGTCTGGCGATCTACGATTTATTAGCTTTAAATTGGCGACACCACCATTACGATGCACAAGAAATATTGGAATTTTGTCCCTTCTTATGTGAGGTTGGATTGCGAGGGGGTTATCGTTTTTTTGACGCCCAGACTGATGACGCCAGACTCGTCCTCAGGTTGATCCGCGAGTCGATCAATGATGATTGTTTAGCTCTCAATTACTGCCAGGTGATCGATCTCTTGAGAGATAATCGGGGACAGGTCAGAGGCGTCCTTGTCAGAGATGTTGCTGATGAAACCATTGCTCAAGAGGCAGTAATCAAAGCAGGTATTGTGGTTAACGCGACTGGTGCATGGGCAGATGAATTGCGCACAATGTCAGGATCTAAGCCTAAACTACGCAAGCTCAGGGGCAGCCATCTCATTTTTCCCTATCCGCGACTGCCCATTACTCGTGCGGTAAGTTTTTGGCATCCTGATGATGGTCGTCCGGTATTTGCCCTCCCCTGGGAGGGGGTAACCCTGCTCGGCACAACAGATGCGGAGCAAATCCCACCGCTGCCCAGAGATCCGTGCCCGAGTAGCGAGGAATTTGAGTATCTCCTCCGGGCCGCAAACAAAATCTTCCCGACACGGGAGTTGACCCATCAGGATGTCCAGGCCTGCTTTGCGGGCATTCGCCCGGTTATCGATACAGGAAAAGCCGATCCATCGAAAGAGTCGCGGGAACATATTCTGCTCTGCGAAGACAGCATGCTGACGATTACGGGCGGAAAACTCACCACGTTTCGGTTGATGGCGCATCAGGCGTTAGAATCAGCATGCGCACTATTGAGAAAGGAAGTCCGTGTAAACAGGTCAGGGAATATGTTGGACCTCTTCTCCATGGATGCCCTCGGCAGCGCCAGCATTAAACCCTCTGCAAAACTGCGCCTGCTCGGTCGCTACGGATCGGATGCTGCTGGCATTGCTGAAATAGGGGGAATGGATGAGTTCGAAGAGATTGATGGCTCAAAAGCCCTATGGGTAGAATTGCGCTGGGCTGCAAAATATGAGGGCGTGGTTCACCTGGATGATTTGTTGCTCAGGCGCGTTCGCCTGGGATTGGTGTTACCCCACGGGGGAGGCGCATTATTAAGTCAAGTGCGCAATACTGTCCAAGCCGAATTAGGCTGGACTGACCAGAGATGGATGAGCGAAGTATCTCGCTACCAGCGTTTATGGCAACACAGCTATTCTGCTGAGCCAATTCAATAAGTAGGGATAATAATTTAAGAAATTCGATTCTACCAAGATCAAAAAGTCTGTATTTTTCGAATAGCTTATAATACAGATGATCTCATATTGACCTCTTTTAAGAGCGTATATGACATTAATACGATTGGTGTATTATGATAACTGGAAAAACCTATGGACGAGTCAAAGGATGAACTCCCGCGAAATTTAAAGAGAATCGTTGAGGACTTTCAATTATCTGAAGGGGCAGAAAAAGTTGAGCTCCTCTTAGAATATTCAGAGCGCTTACCGCCATTACCCGATCGCTTTCGGGAAGATCGGGCTTTATTGGCCCCGGTTGAAGAGTGCATGACGCCAGTCTTTGTTGCTGCAGAATTGGACGCGGATGGCTTACAGTTCTTTTTCGATGTTCCGCCCGAGTCGCCAACTGTCCGGGGATATGCAGCCCTGATGGCGGAAGGCTTACAGGGAACACATCCCGAAGATGTGCTGCGAATTCCTAACGAATTTTATCTGGCCATGGGATTAGAGCACGTGCTCACCATGCAGAGATTGAACGGCTTCGCTTCAATAGTAGCGCATCTAAAGCGCCTGGCAGCAAAAATGCTCCAACAATAATCATATCCATGCCGAATATTGAGCAAGACGCCTACGGAAAAGAAATATCCGCTTATTGGCAGAGTCTTAATGATCCCGATGCAACACCCCCCTTCGAGATCATCGAGCGAGATGACGGATGGATTGGAGCCTCCGTGCATACTCCGAAAATGTATTTTTCCGATTACGATAGCTGGCCAAAGCCTGAACAAGAAGCCATCCAGCACGCGGTTGGAAGAGTTTTGGATGTCGGCTGCGGAGCGGGCCGCGTCGGTTTATATCTCCAGGAGCGCGGCCATCAAGTGGTGGGAATTGATACTTCACCCTTGGCGTTGGAAGTGTGTGGACAGCGGGGATTAACAGACCTTCTCTTAATGTCCATCACGCAGATAAGTTCCAAGTTGGGTAGATTTGACACCATCGTCATGTTTGGGAATAACTTTGGCTTGTTTGGCAACCCCAAACGGGCGCGATACCTTTTGAAACGTTTCTACTCTATGACCTCGCCGCAGGGGAGGATTTTATCCACGAGCAGAGACATCTACGAGACCAGCGATCCGTTACATCTCGCATATCACGATCGCAATCGTAAACGAGGGAGAATGCCCGGGCAAATACGCCTGCGCGTTCGTTATCAGACCATAAAGTCCCCCTGGTTCGATTATTTGATGGTATCGCCGGATGAATTGGCGGATATCATAAAAGATACCGGCTGGCAGGTAACCCGCATCTATCCCCAAGATGAGGATTCGATTTACTCCGCCTTGATCGAAAAAATCTCAGGCTACAAACCCAGCATTTGATGTCCATATCCCAGATTCTTAACCAATGGCGCGCAGATGCCTCTATCTGGGGCAATATCGTTAGCTGGCATATGATACCCGCCAGACCAGCAAATTTCCACCCCATACCCCGGAGCTTGCACCCGGCGATTATCCAGGCTCTCAACACAGCCGGCGGCATCCAGGCAATGTACTCGCACCAGTTAGCTGCCTGGGAGAAAGCCTGCCTGGGTGAACATCTCGTCATCGCCACCGGAACCTCAAGCGGCAAATCCCTTTGTTATAATTTACCCGTCCTGGATCATCTTTTGAAAGACTCTGCGGATCGCGCATTATATATTTTTCCCACCAAGGCTCTCGCTCAAGATCAAAAGACAATCCTGGATAGTTTTTTGGTCAGGATATATTCTGCGATCCCTGACGATGAAAGAATAATTCGAATCGTCGCAGCCACCTACGATGGAGATACGAGCGTAAGCGCCAGGACGGCTATTCGAAAGAACGCCAACCTGATCCTCACCAACCCGGATATGCTCCATACGGGCATCCTGCCGCATCACACAAACTGGAACGAGTTTTTTGCCGGTTTAAAATTCGTGGTGATTGATGAGATGCACATCTATCGCGGCGTATTCGGCTCGCACTTCGCCAATGCGCTCAGAAGGCTGAAAAGAATCGCCGGGCACTATGGCTCCAGGCTTCAATTCATATTAACTTCTGCTACGATAGCAAACCCGGCAGAGCACGCTGCCAGGCTGATCGAGGAAGATGTTTCTCTGATCGAGGAGGACGGGTCAGGCAGAGGTGTAAAGCAATTCATCGTCTATAACCCTCCAATTGTAAATCGCGATCTGGGGATTCGTAAAAGCGCTCTCCAGGAATGCGTTCGCCTGGCAGAAGGCTTTTTGAAACAAAAAATTCAGACCCTGATATTCGCTCGCTCGCGGCGTTCCGTAGAGCTGATTCTCACGTACCTGCGTCAAATTAACCAATCCCAAGAAAATGGGGGTATCGGTCAGGATATTTCCGCACAAAACACGCAGATTATACGCGGCTACCGTAGCGGATATTTGCCTAGTCAGCGCCGGGCGATCGAGCGCGGATTGCGCCAGGGCTCGGCGCGGATTGTGGTCGCGACGAACGCCCTGGAATTAGGCATCGATATTGGTGGCTTAGAAGCGGTGCTACTGGTGGGATTTCCCGGGACCATCGCCTCGACCTGGCAGCAGATTGGCAGAGCAGGAAGAGGCGAAGACCCTTCAATGGCCGTCTTGCTGACAACGGCAGCGCCATTGGATCAATATCTGGCGGGAAATATTGATTATTTGCTGAAACGTTCGCCTGAACAGGCGCTCATCAACCCGAATAACCCCTTGATTTTGCTGGATCACCTGCGTTGCGCAGCCTTTGAGCTCCCATTTCACTCCGGTGAAGGGTTTGGAAGGGCAGAGCAGTCTGAGGTGGGCGAAATCCTCCAATTATTAACCCTTCAAAGAACCTTGCATTACGCCGGCAACCGCTATTACTGGATGTCAGACCATTACCCGGCTCAAAACATCTCCTTGCGCAGCACTTCAGCAGCCAGCATTCAACTTCAGGCCCGAGAAGATTATTCGCTGGTTACTATTGGGGAAGTCGATCTCGCCAGCGCCCCCTGGATGGTCCATCCAGGCGCAATTTATATGCACGAAGCAAACACATTTATCATCGAAGACCTGAATTTCGATGAACATGTCGCTGTATTGAGGCAGGTGGACACCGATTTTTATACAGAGCCCCGAGTCGATACCGAGGTGACCCTGATTTCCATCCTTGGGAGTGAAAATACAGATGGGGCGAAAAAATATTACGGCGAGATCAAAGTCAGATCGCAATTTACTGGCTACCGAAAAGTTCGCTGGTATACGCACGAACCGATCGAATTTATAGAAGCTCAATTGCCACCCACTGATTTAATCACTATGGGCTACTGGCTTGCCATTGAAGAGCGGACGATTGATAGCCTGCGCCAACGAGGCTTGTGGAGAGACGATCCGATCGATTACGGGCCAAATTGGGCAAAGCAGAGAGATCTGGCCCGCGCTCGGGACGAATATCGCTGCCAGGTTTGCGGCGCGCTGGAAACCGATCGCTCTCACCATGTCCATCACAAAACCCCATTTCGAGCATTCATTTCAAAGCTCGGTGCCGGTGAAGTGGGTCAGGGTTCACAATTCTATGAACTCGCCAACCATTTAGACAATCTGGTCACCTTATGCTCGAACTGCCACCGGCGGGCTGAGACTGCTGTCCGGGTCCGCACCGGGCTATCTGGTTTGGCTTATTTGCTCAACAATCTTGCCCCTCTGTCTTTGATGTGCGCGCCCTCAGATCTAGGCGTCCATGCGGATCCTGCCTCGCTCCTGGCTGAGGGTCTCGCTACGGTTGTCTTATATGAGCAAATCCCTGCCGGAATCGGGTTCAGCCAGCATTTGTTTGAGATTCATGATGAACTATTGCTCCGCGCCTACTCCCTCCTCTCCACCTGTGAATGTACTTACGGTTGTCCATCGTGTGTTGGGCCTGGGGGAGAAATGGGCTACGGAGGAAAGCAGGAAACTCTGGCGCTATTATCCGGTATAATCCGAGTCCACAGTCAGGGTCAATCACCTGAGATCCTTGGTCATGATTCGCGTTATCCCCGGCATTGAATAATCCCGCAGATATGCCCTCGATATCCGATCGGTTAAAAGCGTTAGGCGTTCACCTGGGGGTAAGCAACCTGGACACTCCACGGTTATCAAAACAGCCCAAGCTGGAAGAGATTCTTGATGGCCATCCCGCGGTGAACCATTTTGGCGAAACATTCATCGTCGAGGCGGATTATGGACCTGAATACCAGCATGGCGCCAACCCATTACAACCTGCCGCCAAGCTTAATAAGCTTTCGGATTGGGTTGGCGACAGGCGGATCTTAGATCTACCCCCATCCTCCTTTGTATTTCTGGATACAGAAACTACGGGGTTATCGGGAGGCACAGGCACATACGCCTTCCTAATTGGTGTTGGTCGCTTTATAGAGGGGAGATTTCACCTAGCGCAATTCTTTATGCGCGATCCCTCTGAAGAACCAGCGCAGTTATATGCCTTAGAAGAATTCATGGGTTCTTCAGGCGCAATAGTTACCTATAACGGGAAAGCTTTTGATATCCCTCTGCTGAATACGCGCTACATTACCCACGGGTGGCGTTCGCCATTCACAGGCCAATCGCATCTTGATCTGCTCCATATCGCCCGTCGTCTGTGGCGGGATCGACTGCCCAGCCGGACACTCGGCAACATCGAATACCACATCCTGGGAGCCACCCGCACCGAGCAGGACGTCCCCGGATGGATGATCCCACAAATGTATTTTGACTACCTGCGCAGCGGTGATGCAAGCCCATTACGAAGTATTTTCTACCATAACGCCATGGATGTGCTCTCCTTGGCAGCGCTTTTTTCGCATTTATCCCTGATGCTCGAAGTGTCAATCGACAGGACGCAGTATCATGCTGTTGACCTCATATCCCTGGGAAAGTTTTTCGAAGACCTCGGTGATTTAGATAGTGCTGTTGAGTTATACCGGTACGCTTTGGATCTAGAACTGCCCGATAGCGCACTGTTGGAGGCGGTTTTACGCCTGGCTTATATTCACAAAAAACGGGATGATCACGAGAAAGCCATGCCCTTGTGGGAGAAAGCAGCCAGCCACCAGCATGTAGAATCTCACGTCGAGCTAGCAAAATTATTCGAACACCGCCTGCGAGATTACAAGGAAGCTCTATATTGGACTCAAACTGCCATCGAACTAGTCCGATCCAGACCGGATACGATTTATGAAAATCGAAGCTGGTCGGTGAGCCTGGAACACCGGAAAACTCGATTAATGCGTAAGCTCGAACGTGTAAATAAACACAACCCAAATGAGTAAGGGTAAGGGATGGCAAGATTCTTTAACTACCACGATCTCACCTGGCCCGATATTAAAGCTCTGCCGCGCGATACACCTCTGATCATCCCCCTGGGTAAGTACCGCCCCTACGATATTTTCTCCCAACGCCTATCTTCAGCTTCATTGATTGGCTTGCTGCCTGAAATCCCGTACGGCTGGGAAGGCAGCGGCCTGGCTGTCTCTAAAAGCCTTTTATCTACCTATATTGGTAATCTGCTTGAGAGCTTAAAGGATGATGGGTTTACCAATGTCTATGCCATCGAACCCCTCGGGTTAGATCTTGGTTTAGGATCTGGGCAGATCTCAATTGAACTGGCTGATTATAAATCTATGGGAACCAGCCCTATCCCGCCAGACGAAGATATCCAAAAGGTTGTGATTATCCCAATCGGGCATACGGAACAGCACGCGTTTCACCTGCCAATGTCCACGGACACCACGATCATCAATGCGATTGCTCAAGGCATCGTAAAGGCTCAGCCTGATCTGTCTACCTGCTTACCTGCCTTTCCGTATGGCGTCAGCACCCATCGCCGATCCTTCTCTGGCACCCTGAATGCTGGCGGGAGAGCCTTCGAGGATTTCTGGCTGGACGTGGTTGATACGTTGGTCAGCCGTGGTTTCTCGAAATTCTATCTCCTCAGCGGGCACGGTGGTAATTGTTCGTTCCTCGTCAATGTGGTTAAGTACGCCGGCGAGCGCCATCGGCACATCTTTTGCGCCACGTCCTGGCTATATCTTTCCGGTCCCAGCGGCATTAAGAGACTAAATGAGCTGAGAAGCTCTGCAATTGGAGGTATGGGACACGCAGGCGAGCTGGAAACCTCCCTGATTCTGCACCTTGCGCCTGAACTGGTTAGATCGCAGTTGATCGTCGATGAGACGGACTTTATAGCCACCCCCTCTTATTTGATGGATTGGGTAGAAGGCGGGCCTTTGGTCGCCAATCCCCCGTGGGAAGATGACACCGTCACTGGTTCCTACGGCGCAGGTAGCTTAGGAACAGCAGCAAAGGGTGAAGCCTGGCTGCAGGCAGCCATCCAGGAGAAAATCGGGCATGTCCTCGAGATTCATGAACAGCATGAACGCCGCGAGGCGAGGAGAAATGCCGGCTATGGCATGTGGAGGGATAACAGTTAACCAGTCAAGCTAAAGCTCGATTGAATTAAGCCTCAAGATAATAGGTGTGGAAAGGATTAACGCACGGATTCCCCCAGGCAAAATGGATCGCTCTTGCCGTGAGATCTATCACCAATGCAGCGATTGTTTTTTCCCGGTCGAGAGGTTCCAGGCCTGGCTCTAAATGGTTGCAAATGGAATTTGGATAATTGACATGATCTCGCAGGATTGCCTGGAGGGTTTTCAGCGTGTGTAGCTCATGCTTTCTGAGCAAACGCAGAGCTCGATAATAGCGCACGCGTGTGCTTATCCGCTCATCCGGGGCATATTCGATGGCTTGCATACCTGGGTCCAGGTAAAAATTCGTATGGGCGAGGTAGTCATCATGGGCGTACAGCAGAGCAAATCTCTTCGCTGAGACTTCTAAATTATATATCTCTCCACTTTCATGGGCGAGAAGATGATTGTAGCCGGCGGCTCTATGGTTCACCAGGGCGTGGCTGATTGCATCTCTCGATGTGCGAGCCGAGAGAACCGCGCGAGAAACAAAGATGCGCGGGATTCCTATCCGGCTGTCATTCGGGTAAACCGTGTCGCAACACTGGGCAATTCCATCGGCGTTAAAACCGATATTCGGCAACAAGCCGCCATATGTCATTGCCATGAAGGGTGACTCATCATCTGGTGAAGCATGAACGAGGTAAATATTATCTTCGTCTTCAGGCAGCCAGTCTTCAGTATGTGCAACCAGGACATGTCCATCTGCGGTGATATCATCGCTTACCGCCAGACTTGTGCACTTTGTTAAATGCAGCGCATCGCTGGTAACAGCCTCCATCGCATTCAAGACAAACAGATCGTCAAACAGCACGTTCGCCCCTTCGGCAATTCCAAGCAGCTCATCGATATATTGCGGGTAGCGCTCCTGGGCAAAGGGCAGGTACTTACGAGCCTGGATCAAAGCCCCATCCCAATCAAGCTCCAATATCGCCTCCGTGTTCCCAATCAACTCGCGCCCATTCTGCACGCTGCGCTGGACCTGTTCTCTACACGCCTCTCCGATCTGGCACCCCATTTCACGGTGCGACCCGCTCACCCGGATTATGGGTGGCTGGCTATTGTGTTCCGGTGGATTATCTGCATTATGCATATTACTCCTCAATCAACTCGAATTCTAAGCGCAGAACACGTACCCAACAACCATATTTCTTGCCCAAAGAAAGAATTTTCTCGTGGTGAGCTTCTGGGCGATTGAGGTCAGCGGTGATCACGACCCCGTCAATTTCACCCTTCGCTAATATCGATTCTAACTTCTCATACCCACCCAAAATAGTGGTCCCATGTATCTGCCGGCCTGTATTCAGCGGGTTGCTGTCGAGAATGCCGACCGGTTTAAATCCAAAATCGGGATTCATCAATATCCACCGCAGGGCTATCTCGCCAACATCACCCCCACCCAGGATGAGAACCCGTTTTCCCGCCAGACGCACTTGCTGACCAGATAACTGTTCGAACACCTTGAACGATGAACGCGTCGCTGCCAGACCGAGAAATAAGAAGATTAAAAATAAAATGAATACACCGGGATCAAGATTACCAAAATCAGCATACAGCAGATGCGCCAGCAACAGCAGTGTCACCCCTGAAATTGTAGCTTTCGCATAACCCAATAGATTGTCGATGCCCACATATCTCCACATCCCCCGGTAAACTCCGAAGATAAAAAATGAGACGTAAGCACTGCCCAAGGCTAGAGGGAGTGATTGTAAATATTGCTCGAGAATCCTCTCGGACATCGATAGCTCAGAACTAATCCAAAATGCCAGGTAATACGCCGTTGCAATAACGAAAAAATCGAGAATTATCTCAAATAATCGCCTCCGGTAAGTCAGATCGATCACCCACCGATTTATCGACCCCGTGCGAGACCACTCCGGCGAGGGAACAACCTTCACTCGTGATAGATAGGCTGCAAATAAAGCCAATGTTATAACCAGCAGCGGGACGATGACCAAGCTCAGCCAGTAGTCCAAGGTTTCAATCGTAATCCCGATCGCACCCGAGATGATCGCCACTCCGTACAAGACAACCAAAGCCTGGCGCTCGCTCAAGCCGAACGCTACCAACCGGTGGGATGTGTGGTCACGGCCCCCTTGGGCAGGCGATCGACCTTGCAGGAGTCTCGTAATGGTCACAAAGGTTGTATCTAATATTGGCAATAAGAACAGCAAAGTGGGGACACCTAAGACCGCAAAAACGTTCGATGCCTGCGGCTGGCGGGCGATCGCCAGCAAAGCCAGCGAAAAGCCGAGAAATTGACTTCCACTATCGCCCATAAATATTTTTGCGGGAGGAAAGTTAAATACCAGGAATCCTAATACACTCCCGCAAAGCGCTAAAGCCAGAATCATGAAACTGGTATTGCCGCTTCTCCAGAATAGAAAAGCGAGAATCGCGGCGGTGATCGTCGCTATCCCCCCAGCCAGCCCATCCATGTTATCCAGCAGGTTTACTGCATTGGTCATCCCAATCAGCCAGAGAAAGGTTAAAAGTATGTTCGGGATTTGGGCGACAATGGTATTCGGTATGCGTGGGGTGAAAAAATTGGTCGTATAACCCAGAAAAACCACGGCTGTGGCTGCTAATATTTGGCCAACCAGTTTTGTGGGTGGCGGGAGCGGTCTAAAATCATCTATCAGCCCCAGGCAGAAAATCAAAACTGAGCCAATCAGCAGCTCCCACTGACTGCTCTCAGTTTCAAGACCCAGCGCACGGGATCCTGCCAATGTGACCATGAACGCAAAAAAAATACCCACACCACCCAGTGTTGGTATTGGCCGATCATGCCAGCGGTCTTCCCGAGGCCTGTCAATTCTACCCAGCCTGAGACTAACCCAGCGCACGAATGGGACGAAAATCAGACTGCTTACCAATGAAAGTGCGAAAACTGCCCACAACATGTGAATGTTACGTTATCTACTTCAGGTCCAATTGGTCGAGAGCGTTTTGCAGCCGCTCTTTTTGGTCTTCTGGCGCTGACTCGAGGGCATTCGTCAAATAAAGCCAGGCGCTCTCAGAATCTCCCAATTGGGCATAAAGATTGGCAATCGTCTCCTCAACTCGCCAGATTGCCAGGTTCTGAGGCGCGGCTTCTATCGCTTGTTGATAAGCCTCAATCGCCTCCGGAAGCATGTTTAATTGAAAATACGTCGCCCCAAGCGCTAAATTGTAATTGTATTTCGCCAACGCATCCCCAGGAGCAGGTAATTGAATAGCACGCGTGTATGCCTCTACCGCCTGGCGAAGATACTGCTCTCGAACTGCCGGGCTTGAAATATCCTTCGCCTGCGAGGAATAGACTTCACCCATTAGGGCGTAAGTCCAGTGAAAATCAGGGTCGATCTCCAGGGCGCGCTTCAACCGCTCATTTGCCTCCATAGGTTGCTTGAAAACATTCAGGTACAACAATGCCCATTCATCCCACAAGCGCGCATTTTTAGGGCTTAAAACGACAGCCCTCGAGAAATACTCAGATGATTTCTGGGCCTTTGCAAGTCTACCTTCAGGATCTGCAGAGAGTGTGGACCACAGATTGTAAAGGCGGGCAAGATTGGCAGTGTGGTCTGTGTTCAATGGATTGATCGCTTGTGCATTTTGCAGGTCGATTTCAGCTTGTTGGATCAGAAGCTCCTGTTCATCGCGGTCTCCGATAATCTTGGCGTACTCCAGGTATGCACGTCCCAAGAAAAGATAATAATGATCCTCATTTGGAGCGAGCGAATTCGCTCGGTTGTAAATCTGAATCGCCACAGGCCATTGGTTTCCACTGGTAAATGGATCTGCCAGCTTGAAAGCTATATCTGCCTGGATGACCCGCATATTGGTGATACCAGCCAGATAGATCGCAATCAATACACAGACCGATGCGGTAAGCAAGGTGAGCCACTTTATCTTGCCGGCTGTATATACACTTATAGCGCCCAAGAAATACGCGGCGGCGAAAATTAACGAGAACACAAATAAATAGAATCTGGCTAACAGCACCTCATAGCGACTTACCTGTTCCAGCACGCCTTCCACCGTGGAGGCGACATTACTGGCGATCACCGCTAACGAATTTGCATGGAAGCCCCAATAGATGAGGGTAAATCCACCCGAAATGAACAGGATCCATAAAAACGCCTGCCATGTGGATTTACCAGCTTGAGAATCTGTATTTTCGATGGCATGCACCAGAGAGGTCATCAGCCAGGCGGTGATGACCATCGCCAACACCCCAAACGAGATAGCATCGCCACGATTTGGCAGGCGTGTCAGCGCCCGCCAGATCACTTCAATCAGGTTGGTTAAACCATTCGGATTTGTGACCAAATCATAACCCAACCCAACCATCGTGATGGTGACAATCACCGCTGGCGGAAACCAATCCTGGACAGGTTTGAAACGAAGATCAATCTCGCTGCGTGCAGCACCTCTGGAACGCTTTTTCTTGCGCGATTGTGCGGGCGGCTCTGCTGGCAAATATGGCGCTGAAGTTTTAGTTACAAGACCATGGTATTGAGGGGCAAAATATCCCACGCAAACCAGCAACGCTGAATACACCCAAAAATTCGTCCGTGTTGAAGCGATGGCAATACCGAAGTTGATCTCAACAAAATGAGCCACAATTCCGGCTATGACTACGATCATCGTGATCGAACGAAAGGCATGATCTTCCCCTGGGATTTGCCTGTCTCGCGAAAATAGCGCGGCAATGGTCAGGTAACCTAATAAACCCAACAGCATCCCAATCGGCAACCCAACCCCAAAATATTCTATCCCTCGCCAGAGTCCGAACCCGATCGCCCCAGTAATCCCGCCGCTGATTAATAAGATAAAAAACCAGTTTCGCTGTTTTTGATTGAGGATGATACCCACCCATTTCAAACCATAGTAAAAAATCAGGCTGAACAATGCCAGATACACAAGGAGACCGATTAATCCCGTGATCACCAGGGCATCCCATGATTCGTTGTGCGAGCGGTCTGGGGAAGCATTGCGCCTTTCCACCTGGGCGAGCTCAGGCACATAAAACGGATTGTAAGCGACATACATGCTCTCGGGACCATAACCGATAAGCAACCTGAGAACATTAAAGGGATCTTTACGTCCATCCGGAAATTCTATCGGTTCGTGCGGTGCAACCAGGTCGGCTGCCCCCTGCCAGATGTATTTGCGCACCAGGGCGCTATTGCTCTCCGCATCCAAAAGCAAGCCAAACCGGCCAATAGCTGGAGAATTGCGCAAACCCTCCAATGGCCCACCTGGCAGGTTGAATATCAATAGAAAGACCCCAAGGAACGACGCCGATCCAACAATCCCAAGGGTGAGCCAGCGTTTCCGCCAATACAGCGACAATAATAACAATAAGAAAAACGAACCGGCCAGCCAGCCTAGCGCGGGGCCGCGGCTGCCGCTCATATAGCCATGACTTGAACCGCGGCAGTAAATACATAAACCGTGCTTCGAGCCATTTGCGACCAGAGATTATGTTCGCTTTTGAGTAACACGCTGAAAGATTGAACGATCCGCCCTATCGTAAGTGGAAATACCATGATCAAGTAAGCCGCGATGAATATTGAATTGCCCATATTCGCGGCAATTCGCCTCGTGGTATCCCCGCCCCAAGGGATGGGGTCTATTTGGTATCGCTGTAGAATCCCATATAGCGATACGGGTAAGCTGGTCAGCACTATTGTTGTTATCAATCTCTCGACCTGGTCTTTTTTACGCAGATTTCCAACCAAGGCCATAAATATAACCAGGTAAGAGAATGTAGTGTAAGTTCCCTGCAATCGTTGGTAAGATCCCCATAAGCTGACTCGGGATGTTACTGAGAAAATTGTGGAGACGGTGTAAACAACAGCAAGGGCAACAACCGGCGCTACGAGGGGTATTTCCAGTATAGACCGGATCAACGAAGCGCCTTCGCTCAGGCGCGTTCTCCAGCGAATTTCGCTCCCAACAATAATCTTGATCAGCCAACATGCCAGGATAAGCAGTGCCAGCGAGCGTAGAATAGCAATTTTATCTGGTTCGAAAATCCGGCTTGAATAAATGTTGAAATAGATCGGGACGAGGATCACTGCTGACAGCCACGCAGCCTCCATCACCCCATCACAGTATTTGCTTAGCTTGGTAGGCATTATGATAAACTTTGTGCTGGGAATATTTCAAAGATACCGGATTTACGATAACACAAATCGGAATAGATGACAAGATACCATACTTCTATACTCCACAATGGTCCGAAGAATGCCAGTACTACCTGAGGGTAAATCCACCTCAAGCCAGCTAGTTACAAATGTCATCAAACTCGTCGGCGGAACAACCGTAGCGCAAGCATTCACCATCATAACCGCCCCGATCATATCTCGCCTTTACGCGCCTACCTACATCGGAACGACGGGGCTTTTCGTTTCCATCGTATTAATCCTGAATGTCTTTGTCTGTCTCCGCTATGAACAAGCAATTATGCTTCCCAAAGATGACGGTGAGGCCGCTAATCTGTTCGCCCTCAGCATCCTCGCAACCCTGTTGATGAGCAGCCTGACGATGTTATTCGCCAGTCTGGGGAATAATTTCATCCCTCGCATTCTGAACGCACCCGAAATCGCCCCTTTTCTATGGCTCATTCCCCTTGCAGTTTTGATTCAGGGCATCTTCTTAGCGACGAGTTTTTGGAATTCCCGCACCAAGCGTTTTGGGCGCCTGTCCATTGCCCGCGTGGCTGCCTCGTTCTCGACGAGCGTCATCCCAATTATCATGGCCCTGGTTGGTTATGCCAATGCAACTGGGCTGATCATTTCCTACCTGGTAGGCTCAGCTATTTTTACATCAGTTCTGTTCGGCCAGGTAATTATTGAAAGTATGTCGAGATTAAGGCAAGAAATACTGGCTACACGCATCCTGGCTGTATTGAAACGATATAGAAAATTTCCGCTTCTCGACACCTGGGGTTCTTTAATCAATACTTTATCCTGGCAGCTCCCCTTTATCATGCTCTCTATCTACTTCTCTCAAACCGATATTGGGCATTACTCGATGGCTAACCGCATCATCCTTCTGCCAATGACGCTTATCGGCAATGCCATCGCCCAGGTGTTTTTTCAACAGGCTTCAGAAGCCCGAGCAGTCTCAGGGTCTATCACCAGAACAGTAGAGATGGTATTTCAACGCCTGGTGGCAATCAGCCTGCCAATCGCTATCGTGCTGGCGTTGTTCGGACCTCAACTATTTATTTTCGTCCTGGGACCGCAATGGGAAAAAGCGGGGCTTTATGCGCAAATTCTCGCACCCTGGATGTTCTTTCTGTTCGTCTCCTCGCCTCTCAGCACCATATTCGCGGTATTAGAGAAACAAGAACAGATCCTTTTGGTTCACATTGCGATACTGGTTAGCAGAGCTTTTTCGCTGATCGTTGGCGGCTCAATGGGAGAAATCAGGATCGCTTTGCTGCTCTGGTCAGTATCCGGCATCATCGTCTACGGAGCGCTGGCGGTGTGGAACTTGCGCGCTGCTGGAGCTGGTTGGGGTTTTATGCTTAGCATATTCATCCGCTACCTGCCTGCTGGCATTGGGTATGCCGGGGTATTGTTGTTTAGCAAATTCTCTCTGGTGAGCACATGGAGTCTGGTGCTGATCGCCGGAGGCCTGACGGCAATCTATTATCTTTGGGTGATAAGCTCAGATGCCGGTCTGATGAATTACCTGCGTGGGTTTGCCGAACGAAAAGCTGTAAAGTAAATGAAAAAATCTATCGAAAGGCTGCACTACGAGAATGCGGACTTATGGAGCCGGGTCAGATGGGCTGACGCCAGCTTGGTTGCAGAGCGCGCCGGGCGTGTGCTGGAATTGATCCCCGAAAGCGCTCGATCCGTCCTGGATGTAGGCAGCGGAAATGGTCTGCTTGCCCGGTTGAGCCGGGGAAAGCATCCAATCGTTTCATTGGATCGCAGCATCGCCGCGCTGCAACAGGCCGAAGGAAAAAGGTGCCAGGGGACCGCTTTCGCGCTGCCGTTTGGAACGGATTCTTTCGATGTAGTTGTCTCGATGGAAATGTTGGAGCATTTACCCGCCCCAAGCTATCAACCCGCACTCGAAGAAATTACCCGCGTGAGTAGGAAATACATTATCATCACTGTGCCCTTTATGGAAAGTTTAACCAGATCATTCGTTACCTGCCCACAATGCTACTGCTATTTTCATCCCTACTACCATGTTCGCCAGTACGACGCTGATATCCTTCATAATCTGTTTGCGCTTTGTGGCTGGAGCTGTACCCTATTGGAGCCGGTTGGAATTTCTCGCACCAAGCGCATGCAGCCAGTTTGGCAGCTTATCCGCTTATACTTTCACAGAAGGGGCGCAAATTTTCCCCGCGATGCCACCTGCCCCCAATGCGGTTACAAGCGACCCGAAACAAATTCGGAGCAACCGCCTGGTTGGTATTCAACCCCAATAAGAAAGCGGCTGGATTCAGCCTGGCCTACCTGCCCAGCATATCTCTGGTGGTTGGCTATGTACAAGAGCTAAGTATCGAGTATGACCCTGAAAAAATTGCTCATGGTGGCTTACTATTTCCCTCCCCAGGGCGGCGCTGGAGTCCAGCGGACATTGAAATTTGTGAAATTCCTGCCCGAATTCGGCTGGCTGCCTGTTGTGATAACAGTGCATCCTCGCTATGCCACAGTTGTCGACCCCACTCTTGACGCTGAAATTCCGGATGGTGTTCAAGTCTTCCGCACATCCACACTTGTATTGCCAAAACAATTACCCTGGAGGCTGCGTAAGTTCGTTGGACGGTGGCTTCTTGTCGTTGATGACCAATTGGGTTGGTCGCCTCATGCAATCTCTCTCGGGCGCAAGCTAATCGCAGAGCACAGACCAGATGCAATTTTTTCGACCTCGGCACCCTTCACCGATCATCTTGTCGCCATGCGCCTGGCAAATCAAGGGCGGATTCCCTGGGTTGCAGATTTCCGCGATCCATGGCTCGGGAACATCAGCCTCCGCTTCCCGACCGCTCTTCACGCAAGCGTCAACACAAAGCTGGAAAGCAATATCATCATGCAGGCAAGCCGAGTTACAGTCGTCAACGAATCCATGCGGCTAAACCTCGTCAATCGATTTCCTGGTATCGCCCCGGATAAATTTGTTTCGATACCGAATGGTTATGACCCCAATGATTTCAACGGAATTGAAAACATTGAAATCGATCAGGAAAAATTCATCATCTCTTATACCGGGTCTTTCTACACGGGTTCAATCACACCCGACGCCTTCCTCTTTAGCCTGAAACATCTGCTCGGGCAACAAGTAATCAACCCAAATCGATTGCGAGTCTTTTTCGTCGGGAATATCAACATGCAGGTTCAGCATACGATTACAGCCATGGGCCTGGAAGAAGTAGTCAAAGTGGTCGGCTATCTTGCTCATCGCAAGAGCATCGCTTATTTATTGAGATCGAATCTATTATTGCTCATCAGCGGAAATCGACCTGGTAGCGAGATGATTACAACCGGTAAGGTCTACGAATATCTCGCGGCCAAAAAACCGATCCTGGCTTTGTCGTCGCGTGGCGCAGCCAGGGACCTGATTCTACAAGCCCGGGCTGGTATAGTGGTTGACCCGGAAGATGTTCCCGGAATCGCAAGTCAAATCGAATATTTTTATCGCCATTGGGAGAAAGGAATTAATCATATCGATTCCCGGCAAGAGGTGGTCGATCTTTACGACCGGCGCCTCTTGACTGCTCAATTGGCGAGACTTCTGGATAGCCTGATCCCTGATCAACCATGAATTCTTCGGAGCTAGATAGAATCCACCGTGAATATTCGCAGGATTACCGGGGTTTTGAACAGTCTCCTCAGCATCCCTGGCATTTCCTCAATCCGTTATCGATCTATTACCGCCATGTGCAAGAGAGGCTGGTTAGCCAGTTTCTGCGCAATATTCCGCTCAACCTGAATGAGCTCCAATGCCTGGACATTGGTTGCGGCTTCGGAGGATTTATCCGCTTCCTGGCTTCCTCCGGGGTTAATCCCCGAAATATCCATGGTATCGACATAACACCCGGGCGTGTAAGCAAAGCAAGATCGTTAGCCCCAGCAAGTGCCAACCTGTTGCTGGGCGACGCCTCGCATTTGCCTTATCTGGATGCGTGCTTCGCTCTGGTCAGCCAGTTCACAGTAGTCTCATCGATTTTCGAGCCTGCCATGCGAACGAGAGTGTGCCAGGAAATGCAGCGCGTCTTGCTCCCAGGAGGTTACCTGATCTGGTACGACATGTACCGGACGCGAAGCAGGTCTGCCTTGGCAATACACCTGCCGGAGATTAAGCGATTGTTTTCGAAATGCCAGATCCTGGAAGTGCGCCGTTTGCACTCACTGCTATCCGGTAGAGCAGCCTCTGTTTCTCAGTTGTTAAGCATGCTTTTGGACAAAATTCCCGGTATGCGTAAAACTCATTACCTGATATTGTTGAAAAAGCGTTAGGCCAGCGGATTGGAAAATTGAAAATATTATACGTCTCGGATCCGGATAGCCCTTACACCCACCGCTGGCTGAGCTGGTTTGCAGCCCATGGGCATTCTGTTTTCCTTGCGGCTGACAATCCTGTGCGCGTTGAGTGGGCAAACATGAACATCTACCCATTTGCCGATCGGTTTAACATCCCCATCTTGAAATACCTGGTTTGGAGCTACAAATTGCGCCGATTAATCGCGGCGATAAAGCCGGATATCTTGCATGCACACCGGGTTTCGAGCGCCGGATGGATCGCAGCATTCACGGGCTTTCATCCATTGGTGGTAACCCCGTGGGGCAGCGACTTATACCTGCATCCAGATAGGTCTTTGCTTGCCAAATGGTTGGCCAAGTTCGTCCTTAAAAAAGCCGATCTGGTAACCGCCGATTCGATGGATTTGTGCCATCAAGCAATCCGTTATGGCGCAGATCCAAGGCGCTCCCATGTGGTTCAATGGGGCGTATCCCTGGAGGTGTTTACACCGGGGGCGCCCTCCTCCGAATTCAGGAATCAACTCCAACTCTTTTCAAGCCCCATTATTTTAAGCCAGAGGGCGATCAAGCCCATCTATAATATCGATGTGATTGTGCAGACGATACCGATAATCAGAGAGCATTATCCAGGGGTGATTTATATACTCCGGGATTACAACACCGACCCGGGTTATAAAAAACATATTGATAACCTGATCGCGTCGCTGGATGTCAATAAATCCATCCGCTGGCTTGAGCGCATCGAACCCTGGGAAAGAAATGCGGATGTTTATCGCCTGGCGGACCTGGCCGTTTCAATCGCTTCAAGCGACGGGACGCCTGGTTCAGTACTGGAGGCATTTGCCTGCGGCATCCCGGTAATTGCCAGCGACCTACCTTCATTGCGTGAATGGATTGAAAACGGAAAAAATGGCATGCTGGTGCCTCCGCGGGATCCCCAGGCGCTATCAAGTGCGATCCTGAATCTGTTAAAGCAGCCAGTATTGATGGAACAATTCATGAATGAAAATCTTCGCCTGGTGCGCCAGCGCGCCGATCATGAAATTGAAATGTACAAGATGGAAAATCTCTACCAGGGGATAATATAATCGTGTACCCTGGTGTGGTAATGCTCTTGTCCAATCCTTTTCGGCCTGACCCCCGGGTTTTAAAAGAAGCCACTGGTTTGCATTCGGCTGGATATCGAGTAACGATCATTTGCTGGGATCGGTCAGCGGAGCTGCCACAGGAGGAAAGACACATTTCTGGCATTCGTATCATCCGTATACATACGGTGCCATCTGCTTACGGCCTCGGGATGAAGCAGCTCTTACGGATTCCACGCTTCTGGGCGGCTGTATGGCCACTTCTCATCCAGCTCAAACCGGACATCTTGCACTGCCACGATTTCGACACCCTGCCGGTTGGGCTGGTCTGGGGGAAATTGCACAAAATACCCGTTATTTACGACGCTCACGAATACTTTGCGGAGCTTTGCCGGCCGCGCCTGACCGGGATTTTGGGATCTTTAATATATTACGGGATCCGGTTTGCGGAGATGATGTGCACCAAGTTTACCTCGGGGGTTATTACGGTTGACGAATTCTTAGCGGAAATCTTTCGCCGGCAAAACC
>Ga0209341_10000338_pt1 | contig 48297 bp, 51 predicted proteins | sample RifCSP13_2_FD_184020 | JGI IMG/M metagenome (GOLD analysis project Ga0209341, IMG submission 184020) | Soil microbial communities from Rifle, Colorado - Rifle CSP2_sed 13_2 (SPAdes) (version 2) | ecosystem: Environmental > Terrestrial > Deep subsurface > Rock core/Sediment | place: Rifle...
CGTCTAGTCCTCAGAACACGAAGTAGGGGTTGCCGCAACCCGCGCACTGCGTGAAGCCGCTCGCGGTCACGCCTCCCTCAGGCGGTGCGCCGCACTTCGGGCAAACGGGATTCTCGCTCGAGCGGGTGGTACGGGGGCGGGGCAGACCGAGGATGCCGATTGTTCCGAGCGCGAGGAGGAGAAAACCGAACATGAACGCAAGGACGCCGGCCTGTCCCGTCATCGCCGCGAACACGGTCCCGACGACGAAGACCAACACTCCCAACGCGATAAAAGCAAGTCCGAGGAACGCCTTCGGCGGCATGCCGCGATGCGGGGTCGTGAACTCGTCGTAGAGACGCTCGAGCCACATCGCGATTTCCAACGTGGACCACCCTAGTTGAATCCTGCGGCGCGGTTCGCGACGGTGATTCGGTCGGCATCCGTGATGTCACTATTGGACGATGACGATTGGTGTCTCGGCCACGATATCCGACGCCCAGGCGACGTCGAGCCCCAGGCGGAGCACGTAGCTGTAATACGAGTACCGCCCGCGGTAGCTCGAAGGGACGTCCGCGGGAATGGGGAGCTCGAACGTGAACGGCTCGCCGATCCGCACCGCGGCCATGGGGATGTCGATTTGGGAGATGACGCGCATCCCCGACTCCTCCACGCTGTCCGCTCGCGCCCACTCGCCGCCAACGAGCCGCACGTACACGCGACGGATGCGATGCTCGCCCGTCCTCAGCAACGTAATCCGGCACCCGAGGATCTCCCTCGCGAAGAAACGGTCCCCGTCGAGCTCGACGTAGATCTCCGGACCGCCTCCTCCGGAGCGAAATCGCACGGGGCGCGAAAAGGTCCGGATGCTTTCCCTCGCGAAGTACACGAACAGCGGCAGCGTGAAGACCGCGTCCGGCCACCAGGGGACATCGAACCGTGCGGTCACGCTGTACTCGACCTTCGCATGGGTGCCCGCGTAGGACGGCAGCGCGTCCACCGGAATCTGGAACTCGAAAGGGTATCGATAGACTCCGGGGGCGACCACGCCCTCCGGAGCGAGAGGCACCCGCCATGCGACGTGGTCCGAACGGGATCGGTACGTCCTCCGGTCGTCTCCCGAGCCCCGCTCGATCTCCGTCGACTCGCGCCCCAAAACGTCGAGCGTCAGTCCCCGCGTCGAGGTCTCCCGCGTCGTCTCTAGGACGACGACCCCAGAGACAACGTCGCCGGTGAAGTAGGAGGATCGCGGGAGTTCGATGTGAATCGCGTTCCCCGTCGGATCCACCTCCAGTCGCTACCGCACGATGAACCGGGTCCCGCAGTGCGTGCACGTCGCCACGCCGAACCGGTCGACCATCCCTGGAGGCGCACCGCAGTTCGGGCAGTTGATCGCGATCGGCGGCAGGCGGCCTGCGGGGACCATCGGCTGCTGGATTGGCGGTGGGGGCGGAAGCGGCGCGCGGCGGAACACCCCCGTTGCCGCTGCAATCGCGAGTACAATCAAGACGATGAAGACCCCGCAGAACGGCAGCAAGACGCCCAGGAAACCGGCGCTGCCGAACGCCGAGGCAAGCACCCCCAGAGCGACGAGTCCTAAGAACAGCAGGAACGCGACGATGATGATGATCGACTTCTGGAGCTGGGCGCTGGTTCGAAGGGGGCTCCACGGGGAGGACGGGGAGGAAGGGGCCTGCACGACCGGGGATGCAGAGCGGCCCTAGATGAAAGCTCCCTCACCTGTATCCGCGAGACCACTAACCTTTCTTCAACTGCTGAATCAACGCGGGAATGAACTCGACAACGTTCGCGACGACGCCGTAGTGCGCGACCTCGAAGATTGGAGCGCTCGGGTCCGTGTTGACCGCGAGGATGAGCCCCGCGTCCTTCATGCCGGCGATGTGTTGCATCGCCCCGCTGATCCCGCACGCGACGTACAACTTCGGCCGCACGGTCTTCCCGCTCTGGCCCACCTGGCGGGTCTTCGGGAGCCACTCCAGATCCGTGAGCGGGCGCGACGCGCCCACCACGCCCCCGAGGGTCTTGGCGAGCTCCTCGATGATCTTCAAGTTCTCCTTCTTCTGAATACCGCGCCCCGCGCTCACGACGATGTCCGCCGAGGCGATGTCGATGTCCTGGACCTGCGGCTTCTCATACCCGAGGAAACTGCGCCCGTTCTTGGCGGTGTCGATGGGGAGCTCCACGCGGGTGACCGTGCCCTCTCCCGCTGGCGCCGCGGGTTTCACGGACCCCGGGCGCAGGGTGACCACATACGGCTGCTCGCTTCGAATCTCCAGCACGACCTCCATCTTGTCGTTCAGGATCTTGCGGTGGGCCACGAGCGCCGCGCCCTCCATGAAGAGGTCGGTGCAGTTCGCGACGACGGGGGCGTTCCACTCCGCCGCCAGACGCGGGCCAAGGTCATACCCCTGTGTGGTGTGCGCTAGGAGGACAATGCGCGGATTCTCGTTCGCTCGGAGTCCCGCCAGCGCCTGCGCGTACCCGCCGGCGGTGTATGCCGCCAAGCCCGGATGATCGACCTGAAGCACGTCGACGCCGCGGGAGGCAATCTCCGAGGCCATCGCCCCGACGCGATCCCCGAGGAGAGCTACGCGGAGCCTCCCCTCACTCTTGGCGGCGAGTTCGCGCCCCTTCGCGACGAGCTCGTACGTGGCACTGGCGACCCGCCCCTCGCGGTGCTCCGCGACCGCCAAGATGTTCGTGCCGCTCAACCCCCCCGGTAGAACCCTTTCTCTCGCAGAAGGTCGGAGACCGCCTTCGCCTGGTCCGCGAGAGAACCGCCAATCATCATTGCGCGGCCTTTCTGCGCGGGCCGCGAAATATGGCGCACCGCCACCGAATACGGGCCCCGAAACTCATCCCAGGACGCCTTCCCCAGGACTGCGGGCGTCACCTCTTCGATCGGCTGCCGCGCGGCCTTCATGATTGCGGGCAGCGGCGCGTACCGGGGCTGATTGATTCCGAACTGAATCGTCAGGAGCGCGGGCCGAGCGAGCGAGACGACCTCCTGGTCCCCGCCCTCGAGTTCCCGCCAAGCCTTCACCCCCCCATCGATCAGTTCGATTCTGGTGATGACGGAAGCGTGGGGAACTCCGAGGAAACCCGCCATCAGGGGGCCGGTCGCAGAGTACGCATAGTCGTCGCTCTGAACGCCGGTGAGCACGAGGTCGTAGGGTCGCTTCGCAATCGTCGCCGCCAGAATCCGCGCGACCTGGAACACATCGATGGCGGCGGGATCTTCGAACGCGATCCGCACGGCTTTGTCCGCGCCCTTCGCGAGCGCCTCGCGGAGCATCTGTTCCGTGCGTTTCGGGCCCGCGGTCATGGCGGTCACCGTGCCGCCGTGCTTTTCCTTGAGGCGCACCGACTCCTCGAGGGCGTACTCGTCCGCGCCGTTGACCTTGTAGTTCAGGGCGTCGCGCTTGATGTCCTTCCCGTCGGCGGCAACCTGGAACTGGAGGTCGGGGTTCGGGACCTGTTTCAAGCAGACGACGACGTTGAGCGTCACGCCGACGGCCCGAACGACGCGCCCGCCTTAGCGTTTCCTACGGGTAGATGCCCCGGAACTTGTACGCCTCTGCGACGCGCCCGATCGCGACCATGTAGGCGCCCATGCGCATGTCGACTTTCTCGCGCTTGGACGTCTCCCACACCGAGTCGAACGCGTGCGTCATGTGCTCCTCGAGCTTCTCCCGCACGTCCGCATCCGTCCAGAAGAACTGCTGCAGGTTCTGGACCCACTCGAAGTACGAGACGGTCACCCCGCCGCCGTTCGCCAGGATGTCCGGGATGACGATGATCTCCTTCCGCGACAGGATGTCGTCGGCCTCGGGCGTCGTGGGGCCGTTCGCCCCCTCCGCGACAATCCTCGCCTTGATCCGCGGCGCGTTCTCGGCCGTGATCGCGTTCTCGAGCGCAGACGGTGCCAGGATGTCCACGTCGAGCTCGAGCAGATCCTCGTTCGAGATCGGCTTCGTGCCGGGGAACCCCACGACGGAGCCCTTCTTCCCCTTGTGCGTGAACACTTCCTTGGGGTCGAACCCCTTGGGGTTGTAGATGCCACCCTTGCTGTCCGAGACCGCCACGACCGTGCAGCCGAGCTCGTCGTGGAGAAGGCGCGCCGCGTGGTACCCGACGTTCCCGTACCCCTGCACCGCCACCGTGGCGCCCTTGGGGTTCAGCTTGATCCGCTTGCACGCCTCGCGGACGGCGTACATGAGGCCGCGAGAGGTAGCCTCGTCTCGGCCCCGGGAGCCGCCAATCGCGATGGGTTTGCCCGTAACGACGCCGGGGACGGCGTAGCCCGCGTGCATGGAAATCGTGTCCATGATCCACGCCATCGTCTGGCCATCCGTGTACACGTCCGGGGCGGGGATGTCCTTCTCCGGCCCGATGATCAAGCTAATCGCGGAGGCGTACCGGCGCGTCATCCGCTCGAGCTCGCCCTTGCTCATCTCCTTCGGGTTGCAGATCACGCCGCCCTTCGCGCCGCCGTACGGAAGGCCCATGACCGCGCACTTCCACGTCATCCAGCAGGCCAGCGCCCGCACCTCGTCGATGCTTACATTCCAGTGGTACCGGATGCCGCCCTTGAACGGCCCGAGCGCGTCGTTGAACTGCACGCGATACCCCGTGAACACCTTGAGTCTCCCGTCGTCCATCTTCACGGGAAAGTTCACGGTGAGCTCCCGCTTCGGAGTCTTGAAGAGCTCGATTAGGTCCGGGTCCAGGCCCAGACGCTTCCCGACGCGGTCGATCTGCTTTTTCGCAATCACGAACGGGTTGAGGTCCTCTCGCGCTTTCGCCATGTTATCGGTCCCCTGTCGGCGTCACAAGTGTAAGGTAGGCCGTCGGAGACAAAAGGGGGGTTATAAGTCTTATGCCCTTTCTTCGGATGGCTCGGGCGCGTCAGCGGGGCGAGCCTTCCGGGGAGTCCGTGGGGTCGGCCACGTTCCGCAGCGGCCGACCATCCAGCCAGGCCTCGAGGTTGTCGACGGCCGAATGGAGTGCGACCATCCGCTGTGGGGGGACGTTCCAGGCCACGTGGGGCGTTCCGAAGAAGTTCGGCAGTTCGTGGAACGGGTGCGAGAACGGGTGTCCCGCGCCTCTCGGATACCGCCACCAGACATCCGAGGCGGCGGTGAACGACGGGACGGTGCGGAGGTGATTGAAGAGGTCCTCCTCCCTGACGATGTCCCCGCGGGCGATGTTCACGAGGACCGCGTCGCGTTTCATGCGGTTCAGCTCTTTGGCGGTGAGCATGTGGTGGGTCTCCTTCGTGTGGGGGACCGCGATCACGACGAAGTCCGCTTCCTCGAGGACGCGCGCGAGGTCTTGCGGGGCCCCGACGAAATCCACGGGGGCGTCCGATGTGCCGCGGCGCGTGATTCCGACGACGCGCATCCCGAACGCCCGCCCGAGCCGTGCGACCTCCTTCCCGATCCCGCCCAGTCCGAGAACCCCCAGGGTCGACCCCCGCAGCTGCTTCCCCGCCACGCCCTGCGAGAACTCCTGACTCCGGATGTTCGTCGCGTGGAGCACGACGCGTTTGGCGGCGGCGAGGAGAAGGGCGAACGCATGCTCCGCGAGGGCCGTGTTGTACGCCCCCGCGTTCCCGCACACGACGACGCCTGGCGGCAACCGCGCGAACGGCACGTGGTCGACGCCTGCGAGCACGGTCTGGACGAACCGGAGGCTCCCGTAGGCGGTGGGATCCTCGGGGAACTCGCGAGAGAAGCCGGAGCAGAGATACGCGTCCGTGTGCCGGAGGCGGTCCACAAATGGCAGGCCTGCAGAGGCCGTGAATACGTCCGCCTTCCCCGCCAGGCGGCTTGTAGCCTCGCGAATCCGGTCGGGCCCGAGGTCCGCGGAGAGCAAGACTCGTTTCACGCGCAACGCATCGACCGCACGCCTATCAACGTTGGCGGAGCCGACGCCGCTTCCACAGGTACAGCGCTAGGAGCGCGCCAAACGCGACTGCGAGGAGCCCGTACGTCAGGACGTGCTGGTCGCTCGACGCCACGGCTCAGCACTCGCTGTACCCGCACGAGTGGCATCGGACGCATCCTTCCTCGAACACGAGGACGCGGCCGCACTCGGGGCACTCCGGGTTGAGGCCCGCCTTCACGATCGCGCGGTCGTCCCGCGCTTCCTTGTCCATCTCCGAGTCCGTCTCGACCCCGCCGAGGTCCTCGAACGCCTCCACGGGCTTCTGGACGCCCGTCGCCTGCGCGCCGATGTGCCGCTTGAGGGCTTTCGCAATCGCGTCCGGGATGCTCAGGACGTGCTCCGCGTGGTCGTACGCGATGCGCGGGGAGCGGATGCCCTCGAGCTGGTCGATGATCTCGTCGGCGGGGATGCCGGAGCGTAGGCACAGGGACACAAGCCGCGCGAGCGCCTCCGTGAACGAGGCGGTGTATCCGCCTCCACGCCCGGACTGCGCGAAAATCTCGAACAGCCCCTGCTCGTCCTCGTTGATCGTCACGTACACGGCGCCGTACCCCGTCATGACCTTCTGCGTGCGGCCGGTGATCACGTCCGGGCGTGGCCGGGGCATTCGGGGCTGCGGGGTCGGAGCGGGCGGTGGGACCTCCACGCGAATCTCCGCCTCGACCTTCCCCTTCTCCGAGACGCCCACGTTCAGCACTTGGTCCGTCCGCGATTGGTCCCGGTAGACGGTGATGCCTTTGCACCCGAGCTCGTATGCAAGCAGGTACGCTTTTTTCACGTCGTCCGGCGTCGCGCTGGCCGGCAGGTTGATCGTCTTGCTCACCGCGGCGTCGCAGCTCTCCTGGAAGGCCGCCTGCATGCGGACGTGCGACTCCGGCGAGACGTCGAAGCTCACCGCGAACGCCCGCTGCCACTTCTCCGGCACTTCCCGCAGACCCCGGCACGAGCCGCCGTTCTTCAGGATCTTGTCCATGAGGTCGTCCCGCCACCAGCCGCCCTTCTTCGCGGCCTCGATGAAGTACTCCAAGACGTAGGGCAAGTGCGTCCCGTCCATGACGTTCTTGTACCAGATGAGGGAGAACTCCGGCTCGCAGCCACCGGATGTGTCCGCGATCATCGACAGCGTGCCCGTCGGGGCGACCGTGGTCACGTAGGAGTTACGGACCTTGACCCCCAGCTTCTCGTGGCGGCTCCCCTTCCACGCAGGGTACACGCCGCGGGTCTCCGCCAGCTTCCCGGACTCGTCGTAGCCGACGTCCTTCACGAACTTCATGATCCTGCGGCCCCACTCCACGCCCTCCGGGGAATCGTATGCGACGCCCAGCTTGAACAGCATGCGTGCGAAGCCCATGACGCCGAGGCCGATCTTGCGCGTCATCTTCGTCATCTCGTCGATCTGCGGGATTGGGTATGCGTTCGCGTCGATCACATTGTCGAGGAGGTGCGCGGACGTGCGGATGCTCGCCTCGAGCTTCTTCCAATCGACGTCCCATTTCCCACCCGTGGACATCATGTGCTTGTCGAGATCGAGCGATCCCAGGTTGCAGGACTCGAACGGCAAAAGTGGTTGTTCGCCGCAGGGGTTCGTCGCCTCGAAGTCCGTGATGTGCGGACAGGGGTTCGTCCTGTTCGTCGTGTCGATGAAGAACAGGCCTGGCTCGCCGTTCTTCCACGCCTGGTGGGCGATCTTGTCGAAGACCGTGCGGGCATCGAGAGACGCCACGACCTCGCCGGAGCGTGGGTTGACGACGTCATACGTCTCCCCCTTCCGCACCGCGTCCATGAAACGGTCCGTGACCGCGACAGAGATGTTGAAGTTCGTGACCTGCGTGAGGTCGTCCTTGCACGCGATGAACTCGAGGATGTCGGGGTGGTCCACGCGCAGGATGCCCATGTTCGCGCCCCGTCGCTTGTTGTGGACGAGGACGCCGTTCGCCACGAAACTCGCCGGACCCGGGACTTCGATGTCCGCGGTCATCGTCCGGTCATGACTCACATTCGTGACACGAGTGTACACCCGCGCGTGGTCCGCCATCGACCTCAAGTGATCGCTCGTCGCCAATTCCGGGAAGGCAGTCATGAGCTGCTGGAGTCGTTTTCTCGGCAGCTGTCGTGGGTGCTCCGCGCTGATGTAGTGCATCAGCGCGCGGTAGAGCCGACGATTCGCACCGCGCGACGCTCGGCCCTTGCCGCTGCCGCGGCCCACGTAGGAATACAGGCCCCTAAGTATGCCACTCTGATTCGGGATAATGTCAGACGTGTTCACCTGCGGAGAGGGGGTGTCCTCGAGGCGGCCGGTCTTCCGGTCACTGACGAACCCGATGTCTTCGGCGAACGTGTGAACGCTGTCAAGGTCGACGACGGTGAGGGTGTGGACAGGGCGATGCCCGAGAGCCCCCGCGCGATCTGTGATCACGCCACGCCGCGCAACCATGCCGAGGGACAGGAGGAGCTGTTGAGCTTCCCGGGCGAGCCGGGGGGACGTCGTCGACAGGCACGGGTAGCCCGACCCCGAGTGAACGTGCCCGTCACCCTCGAACAATCCACGGAGGAACGCACGAGCGGTAGGCGCGGATCCACCGAGCACCTCGGCCGGGATGAACGCTTCCGGAGATGAACCCTTGAGCCATCCGAGCGACCTCAGCCAACGTACGAGGTCGCGAGACTGCCATTGGACGTCCACATAACCGCCGCCACGGCCCGGAGTGATGCGGTTCGGCGCCAAGCCGAAGCACTCGTCCATCAGAACCTTCAGGCGGTCCATGACCTCGAGGTCCTCCACCCCCACGCTAACGATGAGCCGCCCTCCAGATGAGGCGCACCCGTCTGCCATGTAAAGGCCGAGGATCTCGGCCAGTTTCGGTCCCATCTGCTCGGGGACGCGAAGCGGAGTGGCATTCGCGTGCTGTTTCTCGAGAGGCGGCAGAGATCCGTCAATCCCCAGATGGCCTCCCTTGACCACGACGAGCCAATCACCGGGACGAATCTGCGAGGCTTCGCGCCAGGCGACCCGGCCATCGGAGCCGACGACCGCGATCCCGTGGTTGTACGTCGCCTGCAGCGTCAGGCCGAGTTCCGTTTCAATCGCATACACATCTGCAAGGCCGTTGTCCTGCGCAATCAGGGCGGGGGAGTATCCGGAGCCGTCGAAGACCTGCTCTCGTGTGAAGTTCTCCCCCAGGGGAGGGGCATTCAGAAGATGCCCGAGGGGTTTGAGCCCCGACGTCGTCCGCACGAGGCTGGCAGTGGAAATGCAGCCTCCCTGCTTCACGGTCTGTGTGGAGGCGTCGAAGATCCTCATGAACGATACAGGGCCGGAGGCGACCCCCATCGTGCTCTTCACGAAATCGCCCTTCGGACGCAGGCGGGAGAACCCGAAGCCCGTGTTGTGAACCACGGTCAGCTTACCCATTCCTGCGCCCGCGAGATAGTTGTTGAAACCCGCAACCGTGAAGTCATAGAACGGCTCCGCACGCGCGGCCCGCTCCACCGAGTCCACGACCGCCCAGCCGCCAGCGACGCTCTCGAGCTGACCCAGGAGTCCCTGGAACCGGCGAGGCACAAGGGGACGCAGCGCATGGACGAGTCGCTCAAGCTTGTCCTCGCCGATCCCGTCTCCCCACTTCGCGCGGTGCAGCCAGAGCCGTTCTTCGCCGACGCGCACCGCTCCCTTGTGAATCTCCGTGCCTCGCGTTTGAACGCCCGCGGCCTGGAGCAGCCTCGCAAGGAGTGGGAAGGGAACGGGGATGCGCGCATGAGTATTGTGCGGTACCCGGTCTCGCAGGGAATCCATGCGACCGCCTCGGAAGGAGTCGTGGATCCATGGCCGGACGAGCGCAATCAACTCGGGGGTCTTCTTCGCGTCCGCCATATGAATGCGATACTCGGTGTGCCGGCTTCGCCCGTAGGGCTGCCTCTCATACATCGATGGGTTCATTCCGAGGGCGCTCAGCAGGGACACGACGCGGCGTGCGAGCTCCGGGCAGACCGTACTAAACTCGACACGCCGCCGCCCCATGGACACGTACCCATCGGAGTCGATCAACCCCCCAAGGAAGGCGGCAATCGTCTTCAGCGGTGATTTTGCCACCCACTCCGGCATCGTCAGCGAAAGTTTGGGCCCCGGTTCGAGACCCGCGGCCTTTGCAAACCGCGGCACGAACTTCCGGTCGGTCGTGGTGAGGCGCCACAGGCCGCGACGGTCCCGGTTCGGGGACACAAAAACCCCCCGGGCCGCTAGAATGCCCCTCGCAAACAGAATCGCCTGCGGTCGGCCGTCGAAAAGACGGAGTCGCAGGGCCCGGTAGTTCGTCGTGCGGTTGTTGAACCAGTCAAGACTGCCGACGCCGAGACTGTATCCCACCAACCAAGCCATCCTCTCGTCGAGAACTAGTCCGTCCTGCTCGTGATAGCCAGAGAAAGGCCAAGAAACTCGGATGGAGCGATTCGAGGTCAAGAGGAGATCGCCTGGCCGGAGCTTATCCGCTCGCCGATCCACAATCCCGTCCTCCGTGACGACCATAAACGGATGCCACTCGCTCGTCGTGACCGTCGTGCCGTCCCGGCACCGGACCACATACTGCTTCTCGGCGGGTACGTCCCATCGCCAAAGATGTGTGACCTGCTTCGGCGCGATGCGACCGGTCGCGGGGTCCATCGCGAAGGTTTGAATCTTGAGAGGGGATACGTCCATGACACGGTGACCGGGGCCGGCGGTTTCTTTCACGCCCCCGGCGCGGACACGTTCGTACAGAACCTCCATCCGCTCGATGCCGCAGAACGTCGTGTACACATGGGCGTCCCCCCCGATGCAACCGCCGCCTGACTGGTGGATCTTCGCCTGCCACTTCAGGGCATCAAAGATCCCATCGAGGCTGTCCTCCACGGGCAGGACGAAACACGCGCTGAGCTGTTGCAGGTCGAGCCCAGCGTTCATCAGCGTCGGCGAGTTCGGCAGGAACTCCGTGGAGGCCATCAGGCGGTAGAATTCCCGCGCGGTCTCCCAGACCTGCTCCTCGCTGGCCCCGTAGAGGCGATCCGCCTCTGCGAGATTCCATGCGACCCGCCAAAACATCTCGCCAGGGGTCTCCACGACCTTGCTCGTCTCATCCCGCTTCAGGTAGCGCCTCTCCAAGACCGCAAGGGCATTGGGGGACAGCTTCGGCTCGGGCTCACCAAGAGCGGGGGTTGTACGGGTAAATTCGACGATGGCCATGCCAGTCACCTCTTATGCTGCTGGGGGATGCAGAACCTCCGGGGGGGTGAGCGCGGCGAAAGGCGCTCGGTGATATAATGAATTCTGAACGCACTCTGTTATCAGGGCCCCCATTTCGATTACCACCTTTGTTACCACCTCGCGCGCCTTCAAAGTTGTGCCGTACTTGTACGGCTTCACATGAAGGGACTACAGGAATGGGAGATGAGTAACCGTCGCCGATAACGGTCGGTCGCGCACGACGATGTCGACGCGCGTGCCCTCGAGCGCAGCCTCGGGTCGGACGTACGCGAGCGCGATGCCGGTGCGCAACGAGGGCGACATCGTGCCGCTCGTCACCGTGCCAACGTCGCGACCGGCGTGCCGGACGGCACACCCGTGGCGGGGGATGCCCCGATCGTTCGCGAGGAGGGGGACGAGGCGGGCGTAGGTGCCTTGTTCCTTTTGGCGGCGCAGTGCCGTGCGGCCGATGAACTCGTGGTCCCACCGCACGAACCGCTCCGATGCAGCCTCCAGGGGAGTCTGCGTCCCGTCGAAGTCCGTCCCCGAGAGAAGGAATCCTTTCTCGAGCCGAAGGGTGTCCCGGGCACCGAGGCCGACCGGCCGAAGGCCCGCGTCCCTCCCCGCCGCCAGAAGCGCCTCCCAAACGACGACCCCGAGATCGTTGTCCGGGAACAATTCAAACCCGTCCTCCCCGGTGTATCCCGTCCGTGTGACGAAGCTGTGATCCGCGGGCCCCGCCTCCCCGGATTCCCCGGACACCCACCCCACCGCTTCCGGTGCAGGGGCGTCCGACGACCGGCTCACCCCGAGACGTCGGCTTAGGAGCAGCTCACCCACGGAACCTGCGAACGGTTTCAACGCCTCGACGTCGAACGACGCCGCCAACTGGAGGATCCGGGCGGCCTTCGGTCCCTGAAGGGCGAGGCAGAGGTAGTCCGACGTGATGTCCTGGACATCCTCGCCGGCCGCGTGACGGCGCAGCCACTGGACGACGCGATCCCGCGGCCCGGCGTTGCACACGAGGAAATACCGGTCGGGGGCGAGGCACGTGATGATTACGTCGTCAAGGATCCGACCTTCCTCGTCACAGAGATGGGTGTACCGAGCCCGGAATGATTTCCTCGGAACATCGTTCGTCGCCAGTCGGCCGAGGAACCCGCCGGCGTTCCGGCCGGACACCATGATCTTCCCCATATGGCTGACGTCGAAGAGCCCTGCAGCCGTCCGGACGGCCTGATGTTCGGCCACGATCCCCTCGTATTGGAGAGGCATCTCCCACCCCCCGAACTCCGTCATCGTCGCGCCTGCCGCGACGTGGATGTCGTAGAGAGGAGTCCGAAGGGGCATGGGGGCTCGTGCCATGGACCGACCCAATAAAGGCCTTTGCTCGGAGAGGGGAATCTTTTTGAGTACTCGGTTTATAGGCGCGTTTCGTGCGACTTCGAGACTTCTACCGGGAACTACGAATGGAGGTGAGCGCGATGGTGTTCGCCGCAGGCCTCATCATGATGGTTCTTACCATCGACCGGTACTTCCTAGGAGGCTCGGGGAGTGATAGCAAGCTCCCGGACTTCCTCAGGGACATCGATCAGCGCATCGGGAACTGGATGATCTGGGTCGCTTTCCTCGGGATCTTGGTGGTCCTCACAGGGGGCTGGTACTTCCAGGACACAATCCGGAAGCGGCGAGAGTTCAAGCGACTTCTCGGCACGGACAGCAAGGCGAAATTCATCCAGAGCCAACAACGGCTCGAGGAGCTCGCGTATTGGTACCTTGGACGAGAGTACCTTCGGAAGGTCGAGAAGAAGAAGCAGGATTTCGCCATCAAGTAGGCGCTTGCGAACTCGAGAGAATCCGAGCACGTTTCTCAATGCTCGAGAGATCCCTTTCTCGACAGCACAGCCGGACGGTGGAACCCTCGTCGCCTTCCGATACGTCGAGGACGTCCGTGCGTTCGTACAGCCAATGGAGAAGCGGCCCCGCGACTTCCTTCGGCGGGATGTGGATGACGATTTCAACGGGATATCGGAACTCGCGCACGATGAGATCGCGTAGTTCGTCAAGTCCCTGTCCTGTCCTAAGAGACACTGGAAGGGGGGCGCGTTCGAAATTGGATGAGCGCAGAGTCGTGAGGCTCGCCTCAAGCCTCCCCTCGTCGACGAGATCCGTTTTCGTGAGGATGGGGAGGGTGTTCTTCGTGTTCATCTCGTGGGGCAGCATGTCCCGCGCTAGGCGAACCTTCCTCTCCAAATCTCTTGGTGGGTCGGAGGCGTCGAACAGCAAGAGCAGAAGATCCGAGCCGTACGTCTCCTCGAATGTGGATTGAAACGCTTCCACGAGCCACAGCGGCACGTCGGAGACGAACCCGACCGTATCCGTAAGGAGGATGCGCTTTCTCACACCCTCGAGAGCGCGCGTGGTCGTTGATAGGGTCGTGAACAGACGGTCGTCGACGAGGACTCGCTCCCCGCTCAACGTGTTGAACAGAGAGCTTTTGCCCGCGTTCGCATATCCCGCGATGGCGACCTGGTAGAACCCGCGCTGCTGTCGGTGACCCCTGCGTCGCGCGCGCTCCTTCCGGATGCCTGCGAGGACCTCTCGGACCTTGACCATCTTTCGTTTGACAGTCTCGTAATAGGCGTCGACCCGGTATTCGCCGCCCGCCATGAATCCCGGACGTTCCCCGGCGACGCCCGCGTGAATCCACTCCCTAAGGATCGGGACCTCGTATTGGAGCATGGCGAGCTCGACTTGGAGCTTCGCCTCCCGGGTACTCGCACGGCGAGTGAAGATCTCCAAGATGACGCGGAGGCGATCGAAACATTGGACCTTGAGGGCTCGTTCGAGTTCGAAGTGTTGGCTGGGCCGGAGGGCCCCTGCGAAGACGACGGTTTGGACCGGTGAGTCGCGGACAACCTGCTTCAGCTCCTCCAGCTTCCCCTTTCCAACGAAATAACGGGGGTCCGGCCGGGTCCTTCGTTGGATGAACTCCCCCTGGAGATGATATCCCGCGGCGTCGATGAGGGACCGAATCTCGTCGAGGGGGCCGTCCAAGCCGACGAGGAGGACGTCCATCATGTGCGTTAGTGGAGCGCCGCCAAAAAGCCTTTCCATCGGAAACGGTGGGGTGGGCGGGTCGGCGAATAACCCTTTAAGTGTCCCGGGTCGTATCGCGTAACCTCGGGTTCCGGTGGACGACGTGGACGTAACCGTGCGCTTCTTTGCTGCCTATCGCGAAGTCACCGGCCTCCGCGAGATGAGGGTCCCCGTCCGTGCGGGGGCAACGCTCGGAGACCTCGTCGACCGCATCCTGGACGCCCATCCCACCCTCCGCCGCCATCGTGACTCCATGCTCTTGGCCGTGAATGAGGAATTCGCGGAACCGGCGGTCCCGCTGGAGGAGGGGGACGAGGTCGCGCTCATGCCCCCCGTCAGCGGCGGTGGGTCCGGTCACTGTCGGATCCAGGAGAACCGGATTGACTCGGAGGACCTCCTCGACCTCGTCCGACGCCCGAGCGCGGGTGCGATCGTCCTGTTCCTCGGCACCGTTCGCGCGGATCCTGGCGTCGAGGCCCTGGAATACGAGGCATACGAGTCCATGGCGGTGAAGAAGTTCGAGCAGGTGCGGTCGGCGGCCAAAGAGACGCGAGAGGTCACGGAGATGGCGATCGTCCACCGCACGGGCCGCCTCCCCGTCGGGGAGACGTCCGTCGCGATTGCGTGCAGCTCGCCCCACCGGCAGGCGGCGTTCGACGCCTGCGCCTGGGCGATGGAGGAAGTCAAGAAGATCGTCCCCATCTGGAAGACGGAGCGGGATTCGTGATCGACATCGGATCGAAGGAAGATGTCCCGCGACGGGCCGTGGCAAGCGGCGAGATCGTCCTGCAGGGCCCCACATTGGCGGCGATCCAGGCGGGACAGGTCGAGAAGGGCGACGTGTTCGCCTCCGCCCGGGTCGCGGCGCTTCACGCCGCCAAGAAAACATGGGAGGCCCTCCCCCACTGCCACCCGATCCCGCTCACGGCCGCCGACGCGTCGTTCGAGATGCGGGACGATCGACTCGTCGCCACCGTCGAGGTGAGCACGACGTACAAGACCGGGGTGGAGATGGAGGCCCTGTACGCGTGCGCAACAGCGCTTCTGACGGTCTGGGACATGGTCAAGAAGTACGAGAAGGATGAGGCCGGCCAGTACCCCCTTGCGCGCATCCAGAACCTGCGCGTCGTCACGAAGGAGAAGGGACGTTGACGGCGGTCGAGGAGCACCGGGCGCACGCACCGCACCGGGTCTCGTGCGGGGTCATCACGATCAGCGATTCCCGCACGGAGGCCACGGACGAGTCCGGGGGATTGGTGAAACGGATCCTCGAGGAGGCCGGCCACGCGGTCGCCTTCTATGCGGTCGTGAAGGACGACGCACCGGCAATCCTAGACGCCCTCGCCCGTGCGGAGTCGGATTGCGACGTCATCGTCACGAACGGGGGCACGGGCCTCTCGCGCCGGGACGTCACGATCGAGACCCTTGGGTCCCGATTCGAGAAGGTCCTCCCTGGCTTCGGTGAGCTGTTCCGGATGCTGAGCTTCTCCAAGGTCGGGAGCGCCGCGATGTTGAGCCGCGCAGTCGCCGGGGTGTATCGAGGGAGGCTCATGTTCTGCCTCCCGGGATCGCCGCAAGCCTGCGAGCTCGCGATGACGTCCCTCATCCTGCCGGAGCTCGGCCACGCGGTCGGGGTGATGCGCCGGTGAAGGCGGGGCGTCGTGGGCACGACCACGACGAGCGGGAGCACCATGGACCGGGGATGCGTCCCCTCAAGGCGCTCGTGTCGTTGGACGATGCGCTGGCGGCGCTGATGGCCCTCGCCAAGCCCATCGACCGGAAGGAATCGGTGCCTCTCCCCCTCGCCCTCCATCGCGTCGCCGCCGAGGACGTCGTCTCGTCAATCTTCGTGCCCCTCGCTAACCGGGCGGCGATGGATGGGTACGCGGTCAAGGCCGCGTCGACGTTCGCATCGGGGAAGCACCGTCCCGTCCGCCTCCGCGTGGTCGAGACGCTGTACGCGAACTCGATCCCGGCGAAAACGGTGACGAAAGGGACGTGCGTCGAGGTCGCGACGGGCGCGACGTTGCCGAAGGGCGCGGACGCCGTCGTCATGGTCGAGGACACGGAGCGGGAGGGGGACGTCGTCCGCGTGTACGCGCCCGCGCATCCTCGAGAGAATGTGTCCCCGAAAGGGGAGGACATCCGGAAGGGCGAGCGGGTCGTGCGTAAGGGGGAGGTCCTCACCCCCGCCAAGATCGGCGCTGTCGCGGCGGTGGGGGCAATGGAGGTGCGGGTGTACACGAGGCCCCGCATCGCGATCCTCACGACGGGCGACGAGGTCATCGCGCCGGGCGAGCGCATCAGGCCCGGGCTCGTCTACGACATCAACGCACACACGATGGCGGCGGTCGTCCAAGAGTGTGGCGGTGAGCCCCTGATCCTCGGCCGCGTCTCGGACACGATGGAGGCCCTGAGGGATGCGCTTCAGCGTGCCGTCGTCCACGACCTCGTCGTCTTCAGCGGGGGCTCAAGTGTCGGGGAGAAGGACTTGGTCATCGACGCGCTCCGGGCCATGGGCGAAGTCAAGTTCCACGGCGTCGCGGTGAAACCCGGGAAGCCGACCGTGCTCGGTGTCGTCGGCGGCAAGGCCGTCCTGGGGATGCCGGGATACCCGACCTCGTGCCTTTCGAACTGCTACATGATGCTCGCGCCCATGCTCCGTGCGATGGCGCACCTACCGCCAAAGCCCGAGCGAATCGTCGAGGCCTCCCTGAGCAAGCGGCTCGTCTCCTCGATCGGCCGCGTCGAGTTCCACACCGTGAGGCTCGAGGACGGCGTGGCGGTTCCCGCGTACAAGGAGAGCGGGGCGATCACCTCGATGGCCCACGCGGACGGGTACATCGAGATCCCCGCGAACGTGGACCTGATCGAGAAGGGCGAGCGCGTCCGGGTCGTCCTCTTCTAGCGCCCGTGCGGCGGGGCGAGCGGATTATAGGTACGCGCGGCGTGCGGATCTGCGAATGGTCGTCGTCGAACGCGCGACCCCCGCGGACCGCGCCGAGGTGGAACGGCTCGTGGCCGCCTATCATGCTTCCGAGGGCGTCAACCCCCGCCTCTCGCGGATCGCTTGGGCGGTGGAGCAGCAGCTGTCGGGTCGCTTTCCCGGCGTTCTTCTCGTTGCGCGCGATGGGGGAGCGACGGTCGGCGTCGCGCTGGCGGTGTACCAGCCTTCCGCCGAACTCGGGCGGGTCTTCCAGGTCAACGACTTCTATGTGGAGCCCGCGCGACGAAGGGAAGGAATCGGCCGAGCGCTCGCAGCACACCTCATGGAGGAAGCGGCCGCGATGCAGGTCGACCTCGTCACGCTCGAGGTCCTTCCGACGAACGAGGGGGCGGCCGCGTTCTGGCGTTCCGTCGGGTTCTCGACCTCCGGTCACGTGATCTACAGCTGCGTTCCCTGACCCGCTCGCGAACCGCAACCCGCGGTCAATGTCGTCGATGTTCGATCTTCAGGTGATTCTCGAGGTGGTCGGCGAACAGCTCCTTACCGCAGTGCGGGCACGTCGTCCGGTTCGTGTCCGTCGACCGCGCCTCCAAGATCGTCTGGACGATGCGGTCCATCTCGTCCTGGATGACCTCCCCCTCGACCTCGTATCCGTGGCGGCCGAGTGCGTCCCCGTTCATCTTGTCAATGTGGAGGTCGATTTGCGCCGCCTTCGGGACCATGTCCTCCCCGAACGTCTCGACCTTCGCGTGGAACCTCCGCTGGCCTCGAAGTTCCCGATAGCCATGGACCTCGAACGTTTCCCCTCGGGTCCGGTACCCCATCGAGCGAAGGGCGGTCTCCAGCGAGTGGCGGCGGACCTTCCGGGGCACGTGCCCCAACATAAGTACCGAACGAATGCGAGGGGCCCCTAAAGGCCTTTCCCCAGCGGTCGCCGTTGGCGGCAGATTTATGCGGTGTCGCGAGCATCATCGGCCGGGCCCAGTGGGCCAAGGAGGTCGGTTCCGGCATGATGGCAATTGTTCTTCGTGGAAGGCCGGGAACCGGCTGATCGTCCGCCACGCGTTCGTCCGCCACGCGTTCCTGGGAAGGTGTGCGCCCCGTGTGCGAATGCTGTAAGGTCATGAAGCGAACGAAGCGATGCCGAACTCGCCGTACTTGGACAAGAGCGTCCAGTGGCGGATCCGAACCGGGCATATCGACTTCCAGGAACCCGGGTATAAGGGCACCGTCCAGGCCATCCTGGACGCCGGACTTGCGACCGAGGTCGAGAGGCTCATCAGCGGAGGCAAGGAGGCGGACGTCTACCTCGCCCGGTACCGCGGCGCTCCCCTGGCGGTGAAGGCGTTTCGATTGTATCGCACATCGCACCGGGGCGGACGGGCGATCAAGGTCGACACGATGGCCTGGATGGCCGCACGGGAGTACGAGATGCTCCACCGGGCTTGGAAGGGCGGCGCCCGGGTGCCGACGCCCGCCCGGCGCGTGGAGAACTTGCTCGCGATGCGATACCTGGGGGACGAGGAGGGCCCCGCCCCTCGTCTCAAGGACGTGCGCGTCGAGCGACCCCAAGAGTTCCTTGACGGGATTCTCGCGGACATCGAGAAGCTTGCCGACGTGGGCCTCGTGCACGGGGACATGAGCCCGTACAACGTGCTCGTCCACGACGGCAATCCTTGGTTCATCGACTTCCCAGACTGCCTCCGCGTGGACCGGCTCGGCGCGTCTCCCTGGCGGCGCCTCGAGGAAGCGGGGAACCTCCTGCGGCGGGGGCTCCACGCGTTCGATGTGTACTTCCGGAACGATCGCGTCACGCTGGATGTGGAACCGTTCGTCGAGCGGATTCTGTCGCGCCTCGACCGCCGCGGGGTGCTCAGATGACTTTCGTGATTCGTGCAAGGCGCTCGGACGCGTCGGGGGTGAGTCCCTCGTCCCCGAGGATCGTGTACCGTTCCTTGTTGATCTCGTGCGCGTGGACGAGCGCTTCCAGGACCTCCTCGTCCGCGACGCCCAGAGCCCGGGCCGTGGTCGGCGCCCCGATCGCGAGCAGCGCGTTCCGGATCGCCTCCCAATCCCCGTTGTGGAGGTACGTCATCATGATCGTGCCGACGCCGACCTGCTCCCCGTGGAGCGCGGGCTTCTTCGCGAAGCGGTCGAGCGCGTGGGAGAACTTGTGCTCGCTCCCCGAGGCCGGCCTCGAGGACCCAGCGATGCTCATCGCGACGCCGGAGGACACGAGCGCTTTGCACACGAACCAGGCGCTCTCCTCGAGCCGGGGCTTGATGTTCGGTGCGTTCTCCAGGACGAGCTTCGCCGCCATCTCGCTCAGGGCGGCGGCGTAGGACGAGTAGTACTCGTTCCGCAGGTTCCGCGCGAGGATCCAGTCCTTCACCGCCACGAGGTTCGAGACGATGTCGCCGCACCCCGCCGCCAGGAGGCGGAACGGGGAGTTCGCGATGATCTGCGTGTCCATGATTACTGCCACGGGGGTCGTCGCGACGAGGCTCAGCTTCTCGCCGCCGTCCCCGGTGATGCTCGCGCGCGAGGAGACGACGCCGTCGTGGCTCGCCGCCGTGGGCACGCTGACGAAGTGCGCGCCTGCCTGGTGGGACGCCTGCTTCGCGACGTCGATGCTGCGACCCCCCCCGACCCCGAGCGCGAAGTCCAGGTCCCCCTTCCGCAGCGCGGCCTCCGCCTCCCGCACGGCGGCCATCGACGAGTCGGGGATCAGATACTCCTGCGCTTTGATCTTGTTCTCGCCGAGTTGCTGGACGACGGTATCGCCCGCGACCTTCATCGTCACGGGGTCCGCGACCACGAGCGCGCGCCGGCCGATCTTGAGGCGCACGCACACTTCGCCGACCTGCTGGATGGCCTCGTGGCCGATGACGACGGTGCGCGGCAGCTCCATGGACTTGGACTTGGAGAAGGGGGGCTCCGGCTCGATCGTCGCCATGGCGCAAGCATCGCGGGCTCCGGTACTTAAACCACGGTATCCCGTTTTGGCGCGGCCGCGGGACGTGACGCGCCCAAACCGCCGTCGGGTCGGTAACGAGGCCGGAACGTTTTATAACGCGACCCTCGCTGGGCACGACTGGAATGGCCATCGACGTCGAAACTGCGGAGCGCGCGGACTCCGCGGCGGAGGTGGAGTTCCTGCGGGGGAATGCGCTTTGCGACACCCGCCAGTACGAGGAGGCGCTCCCCCACTACGACCGCGCGATCGAGCTCGGCCAGAACGACGAGGTGGTGTGGAACAACCGCGGCGTGGCCCTGGACTCCGTGGGGCGTCACGAGGAGGCACTTGAGTCGTACCGAAAGGCTCTGCGCGCCAACGCGGCGTACGAGATCGCCTGGTACAACATGGGGAACGCGCACTCGTACCTCGAGCAGTTCGAGAAGGCGCTCGAGTGCTACGATCGGGCCCTGGAGCTGAACGCGAACTATCGCATCGCGCTGTACGACAAAGGCCTCGCCCTCGCGCACCTCGGACGGACGAGGAAGGCGCTCGAGTGCTACGACAAGCTCGTCGAGCGGGACGCGGGGGACAAGGCGGCGTGGCTCCGCCGGGCACTCCTCCTCGAGGAGCTCGAGAAGTACGACGAGTCCGTGCAGTCGTACCGCCAGGCCGTGTCGATCGACGCGAACTACGAGGATGCTTGGAACGGGATGGGCAACGCGCTGTACTCCGCGGAACGTTACGAGGAGGCCCTCCAGTGCTACGACCAGGTCCTGAAGCTCAACCCGGGGAACGAGGAGGCGTGGAACAACAAGGGGTTCACGTTCTTCATGCTCGGGATCCACGATGAGGCCCTCAAGTCCTACGACCGTGCCCTCGCGATCAATCCTCGGTACAAGCACGCCTGGTACAACAAGGGATACACGTACCACGGAATCGACAAGCTCGAGGAGGCGATCGTCTGCTACAAGCAGGCCCTCGATCTCGACAAGGGGGACGAGGTCCTCTGGAACAACTTGGGCAACGCCCTGTACAACCTCGGGCGGTACGAGCAATCCCTCCCATACTTCTTCGCTGCAATTGAGGTGAATCCAGACTACGAGATTGCGTGGAACAACATCGGAAACGCGCTCGACAAGATGGGCCGCCACAGCGAGTCCCTCCCGTACCACGACAAGTCCCTGGCGGTGAAGCCGGACTTCGACTACGCCCTGTACGCGAAGGGCCACGCCCTGAGCAAGCTGGGGAAGCATGAGGAGGGCCTCGAGCTGATCGACCAGTCGCTCGAGCTCAACCCGAACTACGACCACGCCTGGTACGCGAAGGCGGACGTGTTGTTCCACATGGGCCGCTACGAGGATGCGCGGGAGGCGATCAACAATTCCCTGGTCCTCAACGCGGGGTACGACGAGGCGTGGATGCTTCGCATGTGGATCTGCGAGGCGATGGGTCACCCCGAGGAAGCGGAGTATTGCTACCGCGAGGCGCTGCGGTGCCACGACTTCGCCCTGCAGGTCGACCCAGGCAACCCCGAGGTGCTGGCCGCGAAGGTCGGTCTCCTCGTGGAACACGAACGTCCGGACGACGCGCTCGTCCTCCTCGAGGGAAGCGGGGCGTCCGCGGGGGATTCGGCGTTGGCCGCGATGCGCGCGGAACTCCTCGTGCGCGCCGGTCGTGGCCCCGAGGCGATTCTCGCGTCCCAGGAGGCGACGAGGCTCGACGAGAGGTCTGCCGCCGCATGGCGAGCGAGGGGCCGCGCTTTCGTGGTGATGGGGCAAGGGCGCGAGGCGGTGGACGCCTTCAAGCGTTCCCTGGAGATCCACGAGGACCGGGATGCGCACCTTGACCTTGCACGGGTTCTCGTGTCCCTCGGGCGGGCGGAAGAGGCCGTATCCCATGTCCGACTGGCGATCGACTTGGGAGCCCCGGTGCGGACCCTGCTCGCCCAGGTCCTGCTCGAGCTCCAGAAGCCGGAGAAGGCGCTCGCCGCGTGCAAGGCGGCGCTCGCGGGGGGCGAGGCCCCGGACTCGGTATGGTTCACGATGTCTCAGGCCCGGGAGGCCCTGGGGGATCGGAAAGGCGCTCTTCGGGCGCTCGACGCCGCCATCGGCGCGGACCCCGGCCGCCCGGAGTACTGGGTGGAACGGGGCCGCCTCTTCCTCGAATCGGATCGTCCCGCGAAGGCGGTGAAGGCGCTCGATTCGGCACTCGCCCTCAACGCGGGTCACCGCCAGGCGTGGCGGTACCGGGGGAAGGCGCTCGAAGCGCTTGGGCGACCCGAGGAGGCTCGGGAGAGTTTCGATCGCGGGCGGGGCGCGGGCGCTGCGGATAAGTAGCGCATGGCCGTTCGCATGACGTGCTGAAACCCAAGAACCGCCAAAGGTTGCGCCGCAAAGAGGTGGCGGACCTCGCTGCCAGCCTTGAGGCAGCCTTCGGATGCGCGGTTTTCTCGCCGGAGACGAACGTCGACGCGGCCGATGCGGGGCCGTTTCGGATCCTGCTCGTCGAGGGGCAGGCCCTCGGCCTCCTGCAGGACGGCCGCCCCCTGCTCACCGTGCGCGGCGCGCTCGCGTACCGACCGACGAGGAGGCATGTGACCGTGGACATGGGCGCCGTGAAGTTCGTCTACAATGGAGCGGACGTCATGGCTCCCGGCATCGTGGAGGCGGACGCAGCGATCTCCGCAGGCGACTTCGTGTGGATCCGCGACGAGCGGAACCTGCGGCCGTTGGCGGTCGGGGAAGCCCTCACGACGGGCGGCGAGATGCGGGTCTCGGAGAAAGGGAAGTCCGTGAGGTCGATCCACCACGTCGGCGACGAGCTCTGGAAGATGGACGAACCCTGATCAGGCCCAGTACGGGCTGCGGAGGAGCTTGTAGGCAGACATGATCGCCGTCACGGCCTCCCCCGCCCCCGTCACGATCCTCTTGTCCTTGTTCGGGTACGACACGACGTCGCCGCACGCGAAGATACCGGGAACGGTCGTGCTCATGTCCGCCTGCACGCGGATGTGGCGGTCGTCCTCGAGCTGGACCCCCCACTTCTTCACGCGGTCCAGGTTCGTCAGGAAGCCGACCTGGACGATCACCGCGTCCGCATCAATGACCGTGCGTTCGAGGGTCTGGTTGTTGTACACGACCGCGGACTCGACGACCCCGTTGCCCTGGACCTCCGTGACCTCGCAGTTCAACATGAGTTCGATCGGGGAGCGCTTCACCGCGTCCACGTTCTTCTCCATCGCGCGGAACACGTCGCGGCGGTGGATGACCGTGACCTTGCTTGCGGTGCTCATGAGCTGCAGCGCGGCCTCCAAGGCGCTATCCCCGCCGCCGACGATGACGACGCGCTTCCCCCGGAACAGCCGGCGGTCGGGGATCAGGTAGTACACGCCGTGGCCGTCGAGCTCCGCCTCGCCCGGCACGTTGAGCAGCTTCGGCGTGAACAGGCCCCAGCCGAGGGCGAGGATGACGACGCGCCCCTCGTACTCCGCGTGGCTCGTCGTCACGAGGAAGTCGCGCTTGCGCCGTTCGATCTCCAGGACCTCCTCCCCATACTTCATCTCGCACCCGGCCTCCCGCGCGTGGTTCACGAACAGGCTGCCCAAGTCCTCCGCCTCGATCGCGATGTAGCTCGGGTAGTCGTAGACGGACTTCGTCGGGTACAGGGTCTTCAGCTGCCCTCCGAACTCCTTCGCTTCAAGGATCAAGGTGCGCAGGTCGCGCGTCCGGGCGTACAGTCCGGCGGTGCAACCCGTGGGGCCTCCCCCGACGACGACGACCTCGTACATCGTGCGACGATTTCGCGTAGAGGCCGTTGGTATTTGAGCGTTCTGCCCCGAGGCCGCGCCCTCCGCTATCTTTAAAACCTCATGGTCCCTTCCGCGACTTACGGGATGGGACCAATGGCCTTCATCAAGAAACCCTTCAGGAAGCTCGTGGAAGGCGGCACGGCTGCGGAATCGGACGCATACATCGACCTCGGGGAGCTCACGTTCGAGGACGCTTCGCCCCTCGGCCAGACGGCAGAACACTGGGTTCGCGTCGCGGAGGTGTATCGGTACGAGGACCTCGGGGACCTCACGACACACGTCTACAACGGGGACATGCTCCTGATCGACTACTCGTCCCTGGCGAACGATGAGCTCGCGCTCAAGCGAATGACCGCGGACCTGAAGAACGTGGCGAGGGACACCGGCGGCGACGTGGCGGCGGTCGGGAAGAACTACCTGCTCGCGACGCCCGCGGGCATGAAGATCGACCGGAACAAAATCAAGGGCAGCATGTAGTCATCCCGGCGCGATCGGGGTCGCCCGGAACCGTCCGCCCTCGAACTCGAGGCGGAAGTAATCCCGCACGTGGTTCGCGTGCCGGAGCTTCTTGCAGCGGATCCTCAGGTCGACGCGTCCATCCGCAGAATTTCCGTAGGACAAGGTGATCGCGCCGTCCGCCAGGAACTCCTCATGGTGCGGGAAGTCCGACGGGCCTTCGGCCTCCGCGATCAGGATCGTCGTGAGTCTCAGGCTCCGGAGATACGCGAAGAAGAGGAACAGGTCCCGCCGCGGATTCGCCATGTCCGTGAGGGAGTACAAGGATGTGAGGGGGTCGATCACGAGGATGCTGATTCGGTCCTTCTCCAGCCTCCGCGTCAGGTACTCCTTCAGGATCTGCAGCCAGTCACGCGCGCCCTCCACCGACTCGTGCTCCGTCCGGAGCTTCCCGATGTCCACGATGAAGTCGTCGGATCCCTTCATTCCGAGGCGTTCCATCGTCCGGCCGAGGCTCTCGCGACTCTCCTCGAGGGACACATACAGCACCTTCGCGCCCTGCTGGCGGTTGTGGTGCGCGATGCTCAGCGCGAGGGACGTCTTCATCGAGCCGGAGGGGCCCGCGAGGAGGACGACGTGCCCCGCGGGGATGCCCCCTTCGATCGCCTCGTCGAAGCCAGTCACGAACGTGCGGACGCGCCCGACTCCCTCGCCCTCGCGCCGTGGGACCGGGAGTCTCGAGATGGCCTCCCGTAGCTGCCGGACCTCATGGCGGAGGCTCTCGACCTCTCGAGCAAGGTCTTCGTCTCGCTCCTGCGTCATCGCTGCCTTCCAGCCTCCCCCGGACCTACGTAGGTCGGTCGCCCCTTATGCCTTGCGGCCCCCGGATGCCGTGGGTGAAAATCAGGGTCCGGTGTTTTCACGGAAGATATAAATAGAACGCGGCCCACATTAGAACCCCTCAGAGGCCCGCGAATGGCGATTCTCACGAAAACAGAGCCCGGGCCCGTCGGGGCCTTGACCGTAGAAGACTTGACCCGAGCGATCAAGAACTCCATCGACCGCGCGGGCATGAAGGACGACGAGGCGCGCTCCATCGCCCAGCACGTCCTGAACTTCTTTGGCTATTCCGAGCGGATCATCGACAACGTCCTCGAGCCGGAGGATCGCGACGCGTTCTACCTCCTCGAGGATTCGGGCATCCTGACGACCGAGCGCGAGGAGACGACCCTCTACGACGGCCGCGAGTGGCGGATCCACTACTGGATGTTCCGGAAAGAGCGGATCGCGGAGCTCGTCCAGGTCGCCCGCGCGCGCGAGGAGCTGCAGCGCGTCGGGAACGTCTACGACGACGTCCCAGAGGACTTCTGGAACCAGAGGAAGAAAGTGGAGTAGGCGCGCCCTATCTCACCAGCCTCTGGAGTGCCCCACCATACCGAAGAAGCAGGTCCACCGCCAACGACTGGGGGAGCCACATCTTGCCATCCCGATACGGATAGGCCTCGCCCCAACCCTCGAGCCGGTGAAGCACGTCTGCCGCCAATCCGTCGAGGACGAAGGCGGAGTCCGCGACGTCCGCGGAGAAGTGGACGGTGATCGGGAGGCGGAGCCGATCCTGCTCCTGGGCGGCGCAGACCGACGCGAGGCGTTCGAGGGTCGGCGGGTCGAGATCGATCGGTTCCCCTTCCCGCGTCTCGAGCCTCGGGACCTCCAGGAGTCTGCGGAGGCTCTTCGGGCGCGTGACGAGGCCGGCGTTGAGCTTCTCGAACTCCCAACGCATCCAGACATCGATCCGCCGCAGGTCCTGCACGCCTGATCCAGCCCCACGGAGGCCAAGAACGTTGCGCGCCTTACCGCACGTCTTCCGGGTGATCGCCTCGGCGCCGCCGGTGGCTGAGGACCTGACTCACCAGGAAGCGGCTCCCATCGTGGCTCACCGCGAAGTAACCGTGCTGCTGGCGCATCTCTCGCATCTTGACGCACCGGAGCCGGAGCTGGACGTCCGTTTCCCCGACCTCGAAGTGTTCGAGCAGGAGGATGCCGTCCGTCAGGAAATCCTCCCCGTACCTCGTGAGCTGCCGCTCGCCGATCGGGATCTCGGAGATGAAGAACGTCGTGACCCCGAGCTCCTTGATTCGCGCGAACAGGTGGAACATCTCGCGCCGGGGGTTCGTGAGCTCCGCGAGGGCGTAGAAGGCCTCGAGGGAGTCGATCGTGACCATCCCATACCGGTCCTCCTGGACCGCGTGCCTTGTAACATCGAGGACCATGCTCGCCCAGTCCTTCTGCTTCTCCCTTTCCCCGAGCTCCCGCCGGAGCATCGCGAGGTCCAGGACGTGCACCCGTTCCTCCGCCTCCGCCATGCCGAGCTTCTTCATCGATCGGATGAAACTCTCCCCGTCCTGCTCCAGGGAGATGTAGAGACCCTTCCGCCCGAGCGCGGCGTTGTGATACATCGTCGTGAAGCACAGGGTCGATTTCATCGTCCCGGGGGTGCCGCAGACGAGGACGAGATGGCCCCGCGGGATGCCTCCCCCGAGGATCACGTCGAGCCCTTCGATGTGGGTCTTTAGGACATCGTCCATCCGACGCCCCTTCCTTCGGCGGCCGGCTTATAAGTGCGTGCGGCCCTCGTTATCCCCTCTGATATTCGCTCCGCGAGACTGATGGGGTCAGGTCCGTTTCCCTTACGGTCTATGGACCGCACAGGAGCGGCGACGACCCTCCTTCTCTGGCAGATCCGGGGCGAGCGGGAGCTGGTGGCCGTGGCGGACCGTGACGGCGACCGGACGCTCCTGTCCCTCGTGGACGAGGCGAGCCAGGGCCGTGCCCCCCCGTCCCCGCCGAGGCCGGGCCGGCCCCCTTGGCCCGATCCCATCGTGAGGCTTGAGGAGGAGCGGCGTGTGGAGCAGCTGCGGGAGCGGCTCCGCACCCTCTCGCGGGTCCTGCGCCCTGAGGAATACGAGGGCCTCAAGGCTCGCCTGGAACCGAACCTCCAGCCCATGCAGAGGATCCTTGCGGTCGGCCAGGAGATGGAACGGCTCGCGGTCCGCGAAGAGCGCGAGGCCACGCAGCGCGGGTTCGAGGCAGAGTTCCTTCCACCTCGCGCGACTGAGTTGCGCGCGATCATGCTGTTTTCACGCGACGGTCGGCTCTTGGCGGCGTCGGGCGAGGCGAAGGGATTCGACGTCCGGACCGTGTCCGTTCTGGCCGCGAGGGCGGAGCCCGGGAGCACGTGGAGCCTCGCGCACCGCGCGGGATTCCTCGTGGGCCATGGCGGCGGCCGCGCGACCCTCGTCGCCCTGTTCTCCTCGCGCCCGCCCAAGAATGTGCCGATCGCACTCCGGGCCTCCATGGCCTCCCTCGAACAGCGGCAGGGCCTTCTCGACCGGTCTCAACACCCCGCGAACCAGTCGGCTCTCGATGAGTATCTGCGCGCGGTGCGCCTTCTCCTTGTGATGGAGAGCACCTGACCTACTCGGACAGGACGCGGGTGATCTCGAAGCCCTTCTCCGCGTGGAGCAGCCGGTGGTACCCCTTGTCGTGCTTCGCCCGCCGCATCTTCACGCATCGGACGCGGAGCTGCACGTCGCTCACGCCCGCGTCGAAGTGCTTGAGGAGCAGGACGCCGTCCGCGAGGAAATCCTCTGCGAATTCGCCGAACTCCTCGTCGCCGTGTTTCATCTCGCTCACGAGGAACGTCGTCGCCTCGAGGCCCTTGAGAAAGCCGAAGAAGTGGAACAGCTCGCGTCGCGGGTTCTGCATCTGCGTCAACGAGTACAGCGACGCCATGGAGTCGATTGCCACGAGGTCGAACTTGTTCATCTTGACGCGCTGCTCGATGTACCTCTCGAGGATCTCGAGCCAGTTCTTGCTCGTCTCGTCCTCCTTGTGCTCGAGGCGGATCTTCGAGACGTCGAGGATGTACAGCTCCAGGTCGTCGATACCCTCGAGGCCGAGTTCCGTCATCGCCCGCTTCAGGTCCTCGTGTCCCTCCTCGAGGGAGATGTAGAGCGCCTTGGAGCCGTTCGCCTTGACGTTGTTGTAGAGGATGGAGAACGTGAGGGACGTCTTCATCGTCCCGGGGGTCCCGCACACGAGGACGACGCTCCCCTTGGGGATCCCGCCGCCGAGGACTTCGTCGAAACCCTCGATGTACGTTTGGAGGCGGTCCATGGCGCACGGACGCACCCGGGCCGACGCTATTTAGGCGTGGCGGGGTGAATACCACCGGCGATAACCGCAAAGCCTTTTGGCGGCTCGCCCCTGCGGACGTCGATGTCGCTCGGCTTCGCCCTCCTCCAGGCGTTCTGGTTCTTTCTCCCGGCGTACGTCGCGAACCCGGCCGCCGTGTTGTTCGGCGGCGGACGCCCGGTCGACGGGGGGCGCGTCCTCCCGGACGGGCACCGCCTCTTTGGAGATGGCAAGACGTGGCGGGGGTTCGCCGGCGGGGTGTTCATGGGGATCGCCGTGGGCCTCCTCCAGTGGGGCATCGCGCTCGCGGTCGAGCCCGAGCTCGCGTGGGGCAGCTTTCCCGGAGGCCTCGTCCCCCTCTTCGCCCTCGCCTTCGGCGCCTTGCTCGGGGACTTGCTCGGGGCCTACGTCAAGCGCCGCATGGGTCGCCCGCGCGGAGCGAACACGCCCGGGCTCGACTGGTACGACTTCTACCTCGGGGCGTTCGTCCTGCTCGTGCTCGCGGACTACGGGTTCTTCCGGACGCACTACGTCCTCGGGGACGCGATCCTCGGGCTGCTCCTCGTCACGGTTATAACGCCGCTCCTGCATCGCGCGGTGAACATCCTCGGCTTCCGCTTGGGGAAGAAGGACGTGCCGTGGTGAACGACCGGGAGTTCGTGGCGGGCCTGAAGGCGTGCGGCGCCCTCCAGTTCGGCACGTTCACGCTCGCGTCCGGCAGGACGAGCGACTACTACATCGACATCAAGCAGGCGACGCGGCCCGACCTCCTTCGCGAAATCTCGTCCCGCATGGCCCCCCATGTGCGAGGGTACGACCGGCTCGCGGGCGTCGAGCTCGGGGCCGTGGCGATCGCCACCGCCGTCTCCCTGGAAACCGGCCTGCCCTTCGTGATCGTGCGAAAGACCGTGAAGGAGCACGGGACGAAGCGCGTGTTCGAGGGCGAGCTCCGGGTCGGCGACCGCGTCGCGTTCGTCGAAGACGTCGTGACGACGGGCGGCACGCTGCGAACGGCCGTCGAAGGACTGCGGGCCGCGGGCGCCATCGTGGATCGGGCCATCGCGGTCGTGGACCGCGAGGAGGGCGGTGCCGAGAACCTGGGATCTGCCGGCGTCGAGTTGGTCTCCCTCCTGAAAGCACGCGACCTGCGAACCATGGGGGAAACCACTAAATAGCGTCCCATGGATGGAAACGCGTGCGCTGGGCGTCGATTCTCGCGGCTTTCCTGATAGTCGTCCTGCTCGTCCCCCCCGTGCCGGCCCAGGAGAAGGACTGGACGATCCTCGTCTACATGGACGCGGACAACAACCTCGAGCCCGTGGGAATCGTCGATTTCCTCGAGCTGTCCTCCGTCGGCTCCGACGCGAACGTGAACGTCGTCGTGCAGATCGACCGTACGCCGGGGTTCGACACCTCCTACGGGGACTGGACGGACGCGCGCCGGTTCTACGTCACTGCGGGCATGACGCCGCTTCCGCAGAACTCCCTCCAGAACTTGGGCGAGGCGAACATGGCGGACCCCGCGACCCTGGCGGCGTTCGTGAGTTGGGGCGTCGCGAACTATCCTGCGCGGCACGTCTTCCTCGTCCTGTGGGACCACGGGGATGGTTGGCAGGGCGTCGTCGTCGACGACGACCCTGTGGCGAACGACCGGCTGACCGCGGTGGAACTGCGCACGGCCTTCGATTCGATCGTGGCGACGACCGGAACGCGGATCGACCTGCTGGGGAACGACGCGTGCCGCATGACGACGGAGATCATGTACGAGCTCGCGCCGTACGTCGACTACTTCGTCGGGAGCGAGAAAGACGAACCGCTCGACGGCTGGCCCTACGACGATCTTCTGGCCTCCCTCGTCGCGAACCCGACAATGTCGCCCGACGCGCTCGCCGCGACCCTCGTCGACCGGTACGTCGAGAGCTACGAGGGGACCTCGCAGTACAGCGTGGCATTGAGCGCGGTGAACGCCGCCGCCCTCCGTCCCCTGCTCGCGGAACTCGATGCGTTCGTCGGGGAGCTCGCGATCGAAGAGCCCTACTTCACCGCCGAAGTCCTGGCGGCGCGCGCCGCCACGGAGCGGTACGAGAACGCGGGCACGTGCTGCGGCGACGAGTACGACCTCTACCACTTCATCGAGAACGTGCTCGCGAACGCCCCGAGCCGCCGTGTCGAGCGTCTCGGGATCGGCGCGCTCCGCGCGATTGACGTCGCCGTGGTGCACGAGCGCCACTGGGACAACCCGTCGCCGATCAACGGTGTGCCCGCGAAGAACGCGCACGGGCTTTCCCTCTGGTTCCCGACGATTGGCGGCGATCCCGGCTACGGGGCGCTCTCCATGAGCCAGGACGGGACGTGGGACGAGTTCCTCACGTGGTATGCGATCGGGAGCCGACCGCAGGTCGCCGCGAACGCGAGCGCCACCGCCGAGGACGCGGACGGCGACGGGTCCAACGAGGCGCTCGTCTTGGAGTGGAATCCGGCGGCGGACGGAGTCATGGCCGTGGACCTGTATCGGGACGGTACGTTCGACTTCGCCCTCGAGTTCCCCGCGGTGCGGGACCGCCGCGACGTGGTTCGCGTGCCGATGACGTTCGGCGGCATCTACGAGGTGTCCTTCTACCTCCTCTCCGGCGGCGACCTCGTAAACCTTACGGTCGTGCGCGACCTCGTCATCCACGAGTGGGTCGGGTTCCGCGGTTTCGTGCGAGGGCCCAGCGGCGATCCGATGTCCGGGGTCGTCGTCCAGGTCACGAACCTGCGCACGAACGCGAATGCGCAGGCCACGACGACAGCCAACGGGTCCTACTCGATTGTGGTCCGATACCCCGATTGGTTCCGGGACGGCGACCCCGTCGCCCTCGAGGTCCGCTCGACCGATCAGGGCACGCGGCTCGCGTTCCCCGCGTCCGTCTCCCAGATGGCCCCCGACCGCTCCTTCGTGAACGACATCACCCTCAGCGGGTCCGGGGCGGGCGTCTGGATCGCCGCCATGATCGTGTTCGCTGCCCTGTTCGGGGTGACTCTCGCAGGGATGCTGGTCTATCGTCGCCGCTTCGAGCGGTTCAAGAACCCGCCTTGACGTGCCGCCGCTTCTCGAAGTGCCGCACGGCCCCGTGGGGGTCCTGGGTCCGGATGCGCGACACGAGCTTCTCGAGTTCCGTGTCTTCGTACAGCTCATCGTAGCTCTCCGCGGGCAGCCGTTCTGCGACGGCCTTCGGGGCCACGAGGACGAGCACGAGTTCCGCGGAGTGCTGCTCAAGGAACCGGGCGTGCCGCTGCACTGCGCCGCCGCCAGCCGCGTACGAGAGGGACGGTTCCACGAGGAACAGGATGGGGCCGCGATGTGCGACGATCGCCGGTTGAAACGCTGCCGTCTTGCCCGACTTCATCCGGACGCGGTAGGTGAGGACGCGATGTGCATGCCCGAGACCCTGTTGGCCCATCTCCTTGCAGATGGCGGCCTCGAGTTTCGTCTTCACCCGATGCGCCGCCATGGACGGGGGATTGGCGGTGAAGGATTAGGCTACTCCTCCGCCAAGAGATCTGCGGATGCCGCAAACGAGGCGTGGTATCCGATGCCTGTCCCTGGGTAGTGGCCCTCCTGCACGCCGGACTTCGCGAGCGTCCCGTCCCCCCGCAGGTCCACCTCCGGCGCGTCCTGCACGCGGCGGCACGCCGCCAGAAGCCTCTCCTCCGTGTAGCCGAAGGGCGCGAACAGCGTCTCGCCCGCGCGGCAGATCAGGCGCACGTACGCCTGCGCGTCGGGCACCTCGTCCCCCGTCAGGAACTCCGCCACGCGCACCTTCGCCTCCGCCACCTTGCTCGCCTCGTCGAGGACCACGTACCGCACGTACTCTCCGGGTTCGACCGTGAACCCTCGCTTCTTCAGCTGCTTCAGCGCCGCCACGGTCGCGGTCATCATGAGATACTCCTCGAGCGTCTTCGTGACCGTCTTCGTGATCACGAGGTCCGCGAGGGGCACGCGGTTCTCCCGCAGCGCTTTGGCGGTGCCGCGGATCAGGGCGACGCATCGCGGGAGGGCGGCGTGGAACTCGTCCCCGGTCTTCGCCCTCGCGAGTTCCCGGAGGATGAGCGTCTCCATCTTGTTCACGACACCCGGCGTGTCGTGCTTCCGCAGCTCGATGCCGCGCAGCTTGAACTCCCCCGTCTCGAACATCCCGTAGTACCGGTTCAGGGCGCCGACGCCCGTCGTCTTGCACGGGAGGAACACGAGCCAGCGGTACGTGCCCTCGAGGTCGATCGGAAGGCCGAGGTCCGCGTTGATGCGCTCGATGAGCTTGCGCACGTCGCCCGCCTTGGCGGTGGGCCGCAGCCAGAGCGAGTCGACGATGCCGTGCACGACCTCGAACCCGTGCTGCTCCGCGAGGCGCATCGACTCGAGGAGGAGGTCGCGCGCGTACGCGTTAATCGCCTCGTGACACTCGATGCGACCGTAGCGCGCGTTGCGGTATCCTTGGTATCCGAAAATGCAGTGACTAAAAGCCACTTCAGGATCGTGTCACGACCCTCGTACACCTCCTGGAGCGGCGTCCGTTCCTTCTTCATCCGCTTGTAGTAGCGCTTCCTCTCTACAAGGGGCCTCAGCACGCGTGGGATGAGGCCGAGGCGTCGCGTGCACGTGTGGTACTTCAGCCCGGGCACAGGCTGTCCGTTCAGAGGGCAGCATGGGCAGTCGAGCGTCTCCTGCGAGATGTTGTGCTTCACCATGATGTTCGGGTACAGCGAGGCGTAATCGATCTCGACGATGCCCTCGTGGAGTCCGACCTCCGGCTCGAAGATGAACCCGCCACGGTCGCCGAGGACGAGCTCCTCCGCGCTCTTGAACGCCTCCGGCAGGTTTTTCTTCCAGAGGACGGCGACGCCGTCCTCGTGCGCGAGGTTCGTCTGCATCGAGGTGAACGCCGTGCCGGGCGTGAGTCTCGCCTGCTCCTGTGGCGGCAATGCGGACAACCGCGAGAGCTCCACGAGCCCCGCGAACCCGCTCTCCCGCACCGCAAAGTGCCCGCGGTCCAGGTGGAGGCGTCCCTTGAGCAGGTACTGGCCCGGCTTGTACACGATCTTCCCGTACGTGAAGTACGATTTCGGCGACCGCCGCCCGTGGAACCCGGGGTCGCGGCCGAGCCGGAGGTCGACGCCCAGTGCGTCCGCCTTTTTCTCAAGGAACGGCAGGACGAACGCGTCGCCGCCGTCCGTGAGCACGATGTCCGGGTCGTGGTCCTCGACGAGCGCGTTGATCCCGCGCAACACGTCCTCCTCGTCCCCGTCGACGGCATCGCCGCCAAGGCTCGCGCCGAGGAGGCGGTCGTTCATCCGCGGCAGCCCGGCGGGCGCGTCCACCGCCACGTCGAGCACGGCGCGCCGCAGGTCCGGGATCTCGTACTCGAGCGCGAAGTGCTCCTCGAGCGCGCGCCACGCCCCGTCGTACGCGACGAGCCCCATCGGGAAGATCCGGTGCTGCAGGAAGTACCGCTGCGCGTATCGCAGGTCGACGTCGAACAGCTCGTGCTCGTAGTACCCGCCCGCGCTGTCCACGATCCGCGCGGCGTCCAACAGGTCCCCGTAGTGGCGGGGGACGACCTCGAGGAGCGGCTCCGGGGACTCCGCCGCCAAACTCGTGCGGCGCATGACGACGCGCGTGGCGGCGACCTGGTCGAGGATCTCGAGGCGGCGCTGTAAGTCCGGCAGCTCGCTCGGCGGTACCTTCACGAAGAACGAGGCGCGGAACGCGCGGTCCTCGATGCGGTGCATCCCGCTCGGCGTCCACAGCCAGAGGACGATGGAATCGCGGTCGTAGTCCGGATGGGCGTCGATGATCCAGCCCTGCGTTTCGGCTCCCCCGCCGGCATATGAGGTCGGCGGTCTTGGCGGTGCGTGGGGGAGGGAGAAGTGAAAGTGCTCAGTGCGCCTGGACCTTTATGCTTGGGATTCTGCGGAAGCCCTCGTCGTTCGTGACGATTGTGTCGTATCCTGATGCCAACGCGATTCCAGCTACGAGGATGTCGAGGACGCCGGGGGTCCGACCCCGCGCGCTCAACCCGGAGAGGAGTTCGGCGGCGCGGATCGCTCCCGCGCGGTCGAGCGCCAAGACATCGAGCCCCTGGAGCAACTGCTGGACTTGGGCGAACCGTTCCCGGTTGATGCGCCCCTCCTCGTACGCCCCCACGAGGAGCTCGAAGGCGTTGACCTCCGTCGTCGCGGGTCGTTCCCCGCGGTCCTCCAGGTCTTGCGCTAAGCGTTTCGCCTCGGGCGCGCGCCGCAGGAAATCGACGAGGAACGTCGTGTCGAAGATTTTCATCTCGCTCGTTTCCTCCAGGCCAGCTCTTCCGAGATCGGGCGGTCGACACTGTCGATGACCCGTTTGATTCGCCGGAATTCCGCCTCCGGTATGTCCCCCCAGACGCCGAATGAATCCATGAGGCTGGGCTTGCTTCGCCGCCATCGCCGCAGGACGTCGCTGAAGCTCTCGCCGTTTCGTTTGTCCTTCGCGAGCATCTCGTAGACGTCGTTGGCCACCGCGATCGTTTTCGCCATCGCTTCCTGTGTATTCATATGCATATGTATATCTTCCGGTTTCGGTCGCGCTCGGACAGCCTTCATGGAGCGCCACCGTCCCGTGCCTTCAGCTCCGCGATCTCCCGTTGCATCTCGAGGAAGATGGACAGAAAGGCGGTCTCCACGGGGTCGAGGTGCGCGCAGTAGCTGGCGGCGGACGCGTGCTGCCGCGCACGGTTCATGACCTCGTCGAACAGCTCGCGGTCCCTCTCCCGAAGCGCGCGGCGGTAGTCCGTCCACCGGTCGAGGATTGACTCCAGGTACATGCGGTACGTCGGGACCGTGCGGCCCATGGGCTCCCTGCATCCATGAGATCCGCGATATTTAGGCGGGGCCCGGAGGGGGGCGAAAGTACCTCCTGTCGTGTAGAGGTCCCGAAGCCTGACGACCGGCGACGGGAGATTAGATACGCCGTTTGCTCATGTATTGCGCATGCCCATGACGACCTTGCGGGGCCCTTATCCGCTTGATCAAGGTCGGACGCCTAGGCCCGGAATCGACTTGGCGGCGGTCCGACGACATGATCAGAAGAGGGCAAACACCTCGAGGAAATCCTCGACCTTGACTTTCGCTGCCCTAAGGATCGAATTTAGGGTGCCGGCCTTCATCTTCCCGTGAAAAGGCACGACGACGACTAAGGAGGGATTCTCCTCGTGGACAAGTTTGTAGGGGCTGCCCGAGACGCCCGCGACCCGGAGGCCGAGTCGTTCTAGCGCTCGAATGACCCTCTTTGGGTCCGCGTCCCTGTGCACCTTTGCCATCGGCTACACCGGCACAACGACCCGGACCTCCAGGGCATAGGCGGGAGGCTTCCCCCCGAAATACGCGGAGATGGCGTCCCTCACGTTCGCCACCGCCTCGTCGAGTCCCTTGCCCTGCGTGACGAGTCCGGGCAGGGTCGGTGACGTTGCGGTGTACCATTCCGTGGGCTCGTCCTCAGCGGGCTCCAGCACAATCTTGAAGACCCTTCTTCGCGACGCCATGGGCGGGCGGTCTGATAAGGCCCTCCGGGTCGATAAACCTGTCCGGTCTCCCGTTAGACCTCGAACGGGTTCCACCAGTCCTCCCCCGTCGGGTCGACGTACCGGAGCGGGTTGTTCACCGTGTACAGGTACCGGTCCAGCGACTGCGGCACGGTGAGGTGTCCGAGGATCGGGTCCGGGGAGAGGAAGCGACCGAGGTCCGGGTCGTAGAACCGGCGGTACAGGTAGTACAGCCCGGTGTTCGCGTCCCGCCACTGGCCCGTGTACTTCAGGCTCGCGTACGAGCCCGACGTGGCGTACTCCTGCCCGAACGGCTTGTACTGCGTGACGTACACCCAGTTCCCGACGCCGTCGCTCGTCGCGCGGAGGCTACCGAGGGGGTCCTGGTGGAGGTACGAGGTCGTGCCGGAGACCGTGCGGGCGACGAAGAGGCCGGAGGCGTAGACGAACCGCGTCGTGGTCGCGCCAGCGACGGTCTGGACGAGGCTGAGGTTGAAGGGGCGGTCAGGAAGGACTACTCGTCCTCCCCAAGTTCCTCGTCCGCCTCCCCGTCGTTCTCCTCATCGTCCTCTGAGTCCTCGATGGGCAACATGCGATTGATGGTGGCGACCTGATCCAAGATGATCGCATCGAGGGTTTTCGGGTCCTTGTTGACCCACACCCACGCAATGATCGTGACGGGCGAGACCCAATGGTCGATCTCCGGCATGTCGGCGACGAGGTCCTCGCGGTCGGCTATCCACCGCCACCGCCACTCCACGGGCCGGCGGACCATCCGCATCATGACATCGGTTGCGTACGCCGCCGCATCCATCACGAAAGCGCGGAAGTACGTGTCCGGCGGGAGCTGGCGCAGGAAACGGTCGAGCGTGGCCAGGCCCCGCATGTCCCGCGCGAGGCGGACGCCCATGGCCCTCATGCCTTCGATGAAGTCCTCGGGGGCGTCGCCCGCTCCCTCGGCCCACCGTTCTTCGGCGACCCGTGGGTACTTCCTACGCAGGTCCTGGAACTCGCGGCTGGACGTCCAGCGAACGTCGTGCCACAACCAAGCGTACACGAAGGCCCCCGTCCAGACGGCGGACACTCCTCGGACGACGTGATCCATGCGTCCGATGGAGTACGCCCAGACGATGGCGGCGAATGTGAGCGCGAACAGGACTGCCGCGATCACCACGAAAGTTGCCGCCAGTTTTGTCCATGTGAAGGCTTTGCTGCGGTCGACATCCACGCGTGTTCGGCGGTCCAGGCCGGTCATATCTCCTGCGGAGGGGAGTTCGTCTGCGAAGGCCACCGCCGCCCCTTCGTTCGCGAATTCCAGCCGAGCGGTCATCTTGCCCAGCACGAGGTCCGTGAACTCGCGGAGTTCGACGGCGTATACGTCGACGGCCCTCCCGTCCCGACGCCACCCCTTCACGCTCGCGCGCTCCAGGAGAACGACGAGGGGCGCGTGCTTGGGAGGCGGCGCGACGCCCTTCTCCTTCTTCATCGCCTTCCGACCGGAGCCCCTGGGCCAGTGGACCTCACGTGCGTCCCCGCGCCGCCGCGTGCGGATCGAGCTCCATCGTGGCCCCAAGAGCACGTAGAGCCCTGAGGCCGCGAACAGCTGGGCTTCCGTGTCTTCGACGAACGTCTCGCCCTTGGCGCCCCAGCCTTGGCGGTGCAATGTCACGCGCAGGCGGACGGAGCCGAGAGGCTGAAGGGGATCCGCATGCGTCAGCACATGCAGAGTTCCACCGCGGATCGTATAGGCGGTGAACAGCGTCCGAACTCCGATGGAGTCGACGACCACGAGGTGCCCCTCGTCCGTGAGATACCCAACTTCCATCCGTCGTGCGCATCCGCGTAACCGCACTTAACCTATGCGCGGAGCGTGTTCGGCAGGTCCGAGAGGAACCCGCCCAAGTCCTTCCAGCGAGTTCCCGTGAGGTACTCCTCGATCGCTTGGAAGAACGAACGAAGGAGCGGCGCGCCCGTCCGCTTGATCTGGTCCTCCATCCAGCGCGCCGCGGCTTCGTCCCCCCGCGTGCGGCGAAGGTAGGAGGCGGACGAGCCCCGAAGGAACAGTTCCTTGAACTGGAGGTCCTCGGCCGGATGCGAGCGGACGAGCGGGGCGTCGCGCGGGATCGCCCTCAGCACCTCTCTCATCCGGGACACGAGGTTCTTGTGTCCCTGCATCGCCTCTTCCAGGAGGGCGCGGGAGAGCTCGCGCTGCACGAGCACCTGCGTTCGCTCGGGGTCGAGGGACCACGAGACGGGGTCGTCCGAGTCCGGAGGGACGCGGGGCGGGTGGAGGAACGCGTAGTCCTCCCGCACGGTGATCGCGCCCGTCCCGCTGCCCGCGTTCGGGTGCGTCGGCACGGGGACGACGACGAGCTGGTACGGGAACGCCCCGTACATCTGCAGGAGGAACTCCTCGATGCGACTGCGCTCGAGCGCGTCCTTCACGTCCGCGGCCGCGAGCGTGTACTCTGCGTTGAGTTGGCGGCGGAACGTCCCGAGCTTCGCGTCGCGATAGAAGGCGGACATCTTGGCGGGCAGTTCCTTCATCCGCTGCATCTCGTAGCGCTGCAGGGATTCGGGGAGGATGAGGGACTGGGGAACGAAGGTGAGGGGGCCGGAGAGCTGCGCGACGTGCCCGTACAGGTACGTGAGCTCGTCGGGGCGGTAGAACTCCTTGAGCCATGCGATGGACGGGTGGTCCCCGAAAGGCTTCAGGTGCTCGCGCGCTTTGGCGGCGATCGGGTGGAGCGTCGCCCGGAGCGGGGGGCCGCGGAGGGCGAGGAGCATCGTCGACAGCACGTTCACGGGCTCGTGGATCTCCACGCGGATGCCCGTCATCGAAGGGCGGGAACTTCTGACGCCTCATCAACTTGACGACGTGCGTCTCTCGTCTGACCGTCTCACCAGTGCAGCCCGAAATGCTCGGGCCTCCGGACCTCCTTGGGCACGTCGTCCACCGCCAACGTCGTGATCCGCAGCTCCGGCCGCTCGAAGTCCTGGAGCGTGAGCTGGTTCGGCGGCACGGGGCGCCACCATCCGGCCTCCCCGGTCTCCCGCCGCGTGATTAGGATTCCTTGGCGGCGCTGCTGAATCCGCACCGCACGGTCCGCCGTCTCGTACGCCGCCCGCCGCAGCCCGCGCCTCTTGTGCAGCTTCGCGAGCCCCGCGTTCGTCGCGACCGTGATCGTCCCGTGGCGGTTCGTGACCTCGCGGACGGCGCGCAGGGAACGGAGGAACAGCTGGTGGGCCTCCCCGTACGGGACGTCCTCGTCGAGGTACAGCTCCGGGAGGCACGACACGATCACGAGGCGCGCGCCCGAGGCCACGACCTCCTCCTCGAGCCGCTCGACCAGGAGCGTCGCCATCTGGTGGCACGTGAACGCGCGCGCGACGCGGATCCGCGGGAGCACGTCGAGGCGTTGCAACCCGACGCGCTTCGCGAGGCGCACGATGCCGTGTGGGTCCACGCTGTTCCCGCCGTCCACGAACACGACGTCGCTGTCGAGCTCCGCGACGCACCGCACAGACAGAAGGGACTGCAGCTGGAAGACGAAGTCGGAGCCACTGTCCACGAGCGCGAGGCGCGACGCCTCGAAGGGGCCGAGGAGGCCGTCGAGGACCGGCAGGCCCGTCGTGAGCGCGGGCGCCCGCAGGACGATGTCCGGGACCGACACGAGGGCCGTGGCCGTCGCCATATGCTCCTCCCCAGGAGACGGAGGGGATGGACGCCGGGGGCCTTAGTGGGGAGCGGGGGAGGGGGCGGTGAAAGTGTCGCCGTCCCTCCGATGGATATTACGAACGAATAGGCACGTACAATCTTAATACGAAGGTCCTCATGCGCGCGCAAGGATGGCGGCAGCTCCGGCGCACGCGGTCATCGAGGCGCGCGGGCTGACGAAGCACTTCCGCACCGTGCAGGCCGTGCGGTCCGTCGCGTTCGACGTGAGCAAGGGCGAGGTCTTCGGCTTCTTCGGGCCGAACGGCGCGGGCAAGACGACGACGATTCGACTGCTCTGCGGCCTGACGCGGCCGACCTCGGGCACCGCCACGGTCTGCGGCCACGACGTGACGCAGGAGCCGACGCGCGTCCGCAGGGAGCTGGGCATCGTCCAGGAGGAGGAGGTGTTCTACGAGAAGATGACGCCCGCCTCCTACCTCCGCTTCTTCGCGCGCATGGCCGGGCACACGGACGCGTCGGCCAAGGAGCGCACGAGGATGGCCGTCGAGGTCGCCGAGATCGGTGGGTTCCTCAAGAGTCGGATCGCGACGCTCTCCCACGGGCAGCGGCAGAAGATCTCGATCGCCCGCGCGCTCCTCAGCACGGGGCCCATGATGTTCCTTGACGAGCCCTTCCAGGGCATCGACATCGTGCACCGCAAGGCCCTGCGCGCGCACCTCCGCACGTTCGTCTCCCAGGGCAACACGGTGTTCTTCACTTCGCACAACCTGATCGAGGCGGAGCACATCGTCGACCGCTTCGCGTTCATCGACAAGGGCGCGATCCTGAGGATCGGCACGGCGCGCGAACTCCGGGACCAGTTCCTGCTGCCGTCCTACGCGGTGCGCGTTTCGAACGCTCCGAAGGCCCACAAGGTCCTCTCGGAGAACCTCGACACCGCTGAATGCGTGTTGCGCGGGGACGAGGTCCACATCACGCTCAAGAACACCGCGGACGTCCCCAAGGTCGCCGCGTTGCTCGGCGCGGCCGAGATCGCTCTCCTGGAGATGCGGCCGACGGGCACGATGGAGGACGTCTTCCTCAAGATGCGGGAGGCGGGGAAGACGTGAGCGCGATGCGGGAGCGGGTCCAACCGATCCTCGCGATCGTGCGGCGGGACTTGAGGCAGATCCACCGCCAAGGGCTGCCGACGCTGCTCGTGCTCACCATCCTCCTCCTCTTCCTCGGCATCGTGGGCTTCGGCATCGTCGGGGGCACGCTCCGAGAGATCGGCGTTCCTTCATGGACCGGCGGCGTCGGGGGAGGGGGCGACCCGTTGCGGGTGAACGCGGAAGTCAACGTGACGTCCGGCCTCGCGCCTCTCGCCCTGAGGTTCACCGCCAACATCACCGGCGGGCTAGAGCCCTTCAACATCTCGTGGACCTTCGGGGACGGGAACCGGTCGTTCGTGGCGACGCCGAACCATGTGTACCCCAACCCCGGCGTTTACGACGTTTTGCTGGGGGTCCTGAGCCGGGGCAGTGACGAGCCCGTTCGGAGCCACCTCCGCATCATCGCAATTGATCCGAACGACCGGTCCCTCCAGGCGGGCATCCGCGCGAATCGCACCGCCGGCCCGGACCCTCTCTCGGTCGCCTTCACGTCGACCGCCGTTGGCGGGAATGGTCCCTACGCGTACCTGTGGAGTTTCGGTGACGGCCAGACCTCAACCCTCCCGAACCCTACCCACGTCTTCGGCCCGTCCGCGGACTCGCATCGTGTCAGGCTCAACGTCAGCGACGCGGACACGAACGTGACGACATCGAACGAGCTGTACGTGAACGTCGATCAGGTCGGAGGAGAGTCGCTCCCGATCAACCTCCTCGATTTCGTGTACGGGTACATGGTCCTCGTGACGATGATCCTCGTCCCGGTCGCGTTCTCGTCGAACTACAGCGGAGAGATGAAGAAGGGGACCGTGCGAGCCCTCACGCTCTATCCCGTCGGTGTCCTCGAGGTCACCTTCGCGAAGCTGCTGTACGCCGCGATCGCGGGCTTCCTGTTCTCCTTCCCGATCTCCGTCCTGCCCGCCTTGACCCTTGGGAAACCCGCCGGGGACGTCCTGGGCATCTATGCGACCGCCTACCTCTTCTCCTTCGGGATCGTGGCCGTGGCCGCGTTCTCCGCCAACCTGCTAACCTACTTCACGAAGAGGATGTACCTCAAGCCGACCCTCATGCCGTGGCTTTTCGTTCTCTACTCCTTCTTCCTGACGTTCCGGATCTTCGGGTTCCTGATGGCCGCGCTCGCCGGCGCGAACGCGGCCGGGATCCGCGAGAGCTTCGCGCCGCTCATCGCCCTGTCTCCGTATCATCAGGGCGGTCTCCTTCTGTCCGGCGTGCTCGGGGGACCCGGCTCTCCCGATTGGGTCGTGTTCCTGATCCCCGTGCTGTTGCTCGTCGCGGGTGTTTGGTTCTCGAGGAAGCTGTACCCGGACATCTACGAAAAGGAGTGAGACCGCTCCGCGGCCTTGCTCACTCGTAGGGCGGCGGTGGCGGAGGCGTCGACTCCGGGTTTCGGGTCGGGCTGCTTTGCGGTGGCGGGGTTGGCGACGGCGGAGGCGGGGTGTAGGCGGGAATCACAGGCTGGCCCGGCTGCGATCGCCGCCAGCGCAACCGCCAAGCCGCTCCCTTCTTGGCGGCGCGGACCGCGAGGGTCTGCAGGAGGGCGCCCGCGAGGGCCACGATCCCGGCCGTGGCGATGGCCAGGTTCACATTGCTGGTCAACAGGAACACGCCCGCGCCCAGCAGGAAGCCGCCGACGACGGCGGTCACGATGCCGATGAGCTCCTCGACGAGGTAGTACGCGAGGGCGAACACGATCAGGAGGACGAGGATCGCGACGATCACGGGCGTGTCCTGTGCGGTCTGGTCCGCGACCGGGTCGCCCCTGAGCAAGAAGTACGTCAGAATCGCGGGGATCCCGGCGGCGATGAGGGCGAGCGCGATCTTCACGAGGTAGTTGAACAGGATGCTCCCGAGAATCGAGCCGATGAGCCCGAGCAGGAGCGGGCCGAAGGTGCCGCCGACGTAGTACTGGCCGACGACGAACCCGACGGCGCCGCCGAGGATCGCGCCGACGAGGGACATGAACGGCGTCCAAAGCTTGCGCCCGGCGAACGCGAGCCCGAGGCCGACGAGGATGAGGAGGATCCCGATGATGCCGAAGGCCTCCGCGAGGGTCGCCACGTTCCGCGACGATGAGGGCGGTCGGCTAAAGGTTTTTTGGTGTCGGTATCCGAGTTTCCGTGGTCATCCGAACGTCACGACACGGTCGGACTCCACGACGATCTCGAGGAGCTCCTTCATCGTCGACACGGGACAGACGGCAGAGCCGTCCATGTCTCGCGTGTCCAAACACGTGCCGCATGCCAGGACCTGCCCGCCGTGCTTCGCGAAGCGCTCCAACTGTTTCGGGACATCGAACTTCGGGTCGCGGATCCGCTCGACCTCGACACCCGAATTTACCAGGAACATGCGGACCGCGTGGCCTTCGTCTCTGGCCGTGACGCCAAACCGCAGGGCGTTCCACGCAACCTCCGGAGCGTTCGTCCCGAGCACGATTCCGATCTTCATGGTCGGTCCCCAATCACGAAAAGGGCCGGGCGTTAAGGTTTTACCGTATCGACCGCCTAGCATGCGAGCCGTGAAGGTCGTCATCCTGGACGGGTTCGTCGACGAGCCGTCGAACTTCGGCGTGCCGCCGTTCCTCTCCCCGTACCCGCGATATTTGGCGGGGGCGATCCGCGACGCGGGCCATGACTGGGAATACGTGACAATCGAGGACGTGCGGAAGGGCCATCCCCTGCGCGGCGACCTCCTCGCAGTCATCTCCGGACCAATCGTGCCGGGCAAGTACCTGCGGGGTATGCCAATCAGCGAGAAGGAACTCCTGCACCACGCCGCCAACTGGGGAGGCATCAAGGTCCTCGGCGGACCGCTCGCACGATTCCGCTACTACGACGACAACCTGATCGAGGCGTTCGACTTCATCGCGATCCGCGACCTCGACACGGCAGTCTACGACTACCTCACGAACGGGGACTTCGTGAACCGCGACCGGACCATGGAGGAGTGGGACCGATGGGCGCTCCTCGGCGCGGACGTGATCCGGTCCCACCCGGACTACCCGGACCCTCTGATCCTCGAGCTCGACACCTCGAAGGGGTGCGTGCGGTACCTGAACGGCGGCTGCTCGTTCTGCATCGAGCCGATGTACGGCGTCCCGAAGTTCAGGCCGGTGGAGAACGTGATCGCCGAGGTGCGGCGCCTCGCGGAGCTCGGGGCCGTGAACTTCCGCCTTGGCGGTCAGGCGGACTTCTTCTCCTACATGGCGGACGGTGTGGGGCAATCCCTCACGCCGCAGCCGAACGTGCCTGCGTTGCACCGCCTTTTGGCGGGAATGCGCGAGGCCGCGCCGAACCTGAAGGTCCTCCACACGGACAACGGGGACCCCGCGATGATGATTGCGCACCCGGAGGAGGCGAAGGAGGGCCTGCGCCTCCTGCGGCGGTACGCGACGCCGGGCACGGTCCTCTCCTTCGGTCTCGAGTCCGCCGACCCCGCGGTGACGGAGGCGAACAACCTGAACATCGGGGCGAGCGACTGCGTCGAGGCGATTCGCATGGTCAACGCGGTTGGGAGGGAACGCGGACCGAACGGCATGCCGTGGGTGCTTCCGGGCCTGAACTTCGTGACGGGGCTGGAAGGCGAGACCTCCAAGACGTTCGACCTGAACTACGAGTTCTTGACACGTCTGCTGAAGGAAAACCTGTGGGTCCGCCGGATCAATATCCGGCAGGTTCGGCCCGTGCGCAGGGAGTACGCGCAACTGGAGAATCACACCCTCTTCCGTCGATTCAAGGAGAAGGTGCGCACGGAGATCGACCACACGATGCTCGCCCGCGTGGTGCCCGAGGGTACGGTCCTCCGCGACGTCTACACGGAGATGCACGAAGGGAAGATCACGTTCGGCCGGCAGGTCGGCACGTACGGGCTGCTCGTCGGCGTCCCCTACGAGCTCCCGCTCAACCGTTTCGTGGACCTGAAGGTTACGAGCCACGGACAGCGGTCCCTCACCGCCGTCCAATACCCATTCGACGTCAACACCGCCACCCTCCGGGCGATCTCCGCGCTCCCTGGAATCGGGGCGAAGCGGGCGGCGAGGGTCGTCCGGTCGCGCCCGTTCGGTTCCTTAGCAGCGTTCTCGGCCGCACTCGACGACCCTCGGGTCGCGGAGCGCGTTGCGCCGTACCTGGGGCTCGCTGCCTAGACGCGCCTCGTGAGCTGGCCCGCCAGGTGTGCGGCGTTCGCGCGGAACTCCTCGATGTTCGGGCAGTGGTCCCAGTCGCGGTATTCCGCCTCGAATGCCGCGTGGTCAAATCTCCGCCGGGAGACGGCGCGGCGCAGGAGTTTCCTCACGCGGGGGCGGGCGACGAATTCGTAATCGATCACGAGCCGTCCGTGCCGCCGCTCGCCGCCTTGGGAGTAGGCGTCGAAGAACCGCGCTTCGGCCGGGACAAGCCACCGCTCCAGGAGGGAGTCCCGCCGAGCGGCGAGCCACGTAGTAGCCCATGCCCGGACACGATTCGTTCGCGTCTTCACGGAGGCCCCGTACGCCATCGCCGTCATCGTCGGAGAGTAGGGTCGCCCAGGAGAAGTGGATTCTACCGTCGTACGACGGCCGTGTGCGGCGGTATGCCGCTTGGACGCCTGGTCGCCCGGTCGAGTGCCCTGCTCACTTCTTCAGCGCCTTGAGCCACGCGCGGACCTCGTCCACCGCCCCGGGGTCCTCGAGCGTCGTGACGTCCCCGACGTCCTCTCCGCTCACGACCGCGCGCATCACGCGCCGCATGATCTTGCCGCTCCGGGTTTTCGGGAGCTTGTCGACGAGGTAGATTGTCTCCGGCACCGCCAGCGAGCCGATCTCCTTCTTCACGTGCGCCTTCAGTTCGTCGCGCAGGCGTTTCGCCTTCGATTGTCCGGACTTGAGGAGGACGAAGGCGACGACGCACTGCCCCGTGACCTCGTGCGGCGCGCCGACGACGGCCGCCTCGCTCACCGACGGGTGGGAGACGAGCGCGGACTCGATTTCCATCGTCCCGAGGCGGTGGGCGCTCACGTTGATCACGTCGTCGATCCGGCCCATGAGCCAGAAGTACCCGTCCTCGTCCTGCCTCGCCCCGTCGCCTGTGAAGTACGCGCCCGGGACCTGCGACCAGTACTGAGAGACGAATCGATCCGGGTCCTTGTACAGCGCGCGGAGCATGCCAGGCCACGGCCGCGTGATGACGAGGAAACCGCCCGTGTTCCGCGGGACCTCCTTGCCATTCGAGTCGACGACTTTCGCGGCGATCCCGGGGAACGGCGTCGTGGCGGAACCCGGCTTGAGCCGTGTCGCGCCCGGCAGCGGCGTGATCAGGATCATCCCGTTCTCCGTCTGCCACCAGGTGTCCACGACGGGGCAACGCCCGCCGCCGATCACGCGGTGGTACCAGAGCCACGCCTCCGGGTTGATCGGCTCGCCGACGGTCCCGAGGAGGCGCAGGCTCGTGAGGTCGTGTCCCTTCGGCCACCGGTCCCCCCAGCGCATGAACGCGCGGATGACGGTGGGCGCCGTGTACAGCGTGTTCACGCGATATCGCTCGACGATCTGCCAGAACCGGTCGGGCTTCGGGTGGTCCGGCGCGCCCTCGTACATGACGACCGTCGCCCCGTTCGCGAGCGGCCCGTACACGATGTAGGAGTGGCCCGTGATCCAGCCGATGTCGGCCGTGCACCAGTAGACGTCGTCGTCCTTCAGATCGAAGATGTATTTGTGTGTGGCCGCGACGCCGACGAGATATCCGGCGGTCGTGTGGACGATGCCCTTCGGCTTGCCCGTCGTGCCCGAGGTGTACAGCATGAAGAGCATGTCCTCCGCGTCCATCGCTTCCGCGGGGCACGCGCGCGGCTGCTCGGGGACGAGGTCGTGCCACCAGATGTCCCGCTTCGGCCTGATCCGGACGTCGTGCGCAGTCCGCCTCAGCACGAGCACGTTCTCGACGACGCCCTTCGCGATTCCGAGCGCCTCGTCCACGAGGTCCTTGAGGCGGACGACGTTCCCGCGGCGGAAGCCCCCGTCCGCGGTCACGACGACCTTCGACTCCGCGTCGTGGATCCGGTCCGCGATGGACTTCGCGCTGAAGCCGCCAAAGATGACGGAGTGGGGGGCGCCGATCCGCGCGCACGCGAGCATCGTCGCTGCCAGCTCGGGGACCATCGGCATGGAGATCGTCACGCGATCGCCCCGCCGGACGCCGAGGGAGCGTAGCGCATTCGCGACCCGGCACGTCTCGTCGTAAAGTTCCTGGTAGGTCACGACCCGACGGTCACCCGGTTCCCCCTCCCACAGCATCGCCGCCTTGTTGCGCCGCCACGATTGGACGTGCCGGTCCAGGCAGTTCTCCGCGACATTGAGCTTCGCGCCGACGAACCACTTCGCATGGGGAAGGTCCCACTCCAACACCTTCGTCCACGGAGCGCGGAACGTGACGAGGTCCGCCGCCATCTTCGCCCAGAACCCTTCGAAGTCCTTCTCTGCGAGGCGGTGCAGTTCACCGCCCTTCACCCACGCGCGCTCGCGGAAGGAGGGCGGCGGGTCGAACGACTGCCCTGCCTTCAGGAGCGAGTCGATTGTCCGGCCCTCCTTGGGCATCGCCCTCGGGAAGCCCGACGTATCCTTAATAGACTTGGCGCGGAGTCCCCGGGGTGCCTCGCGAGGGCGGCCCGGCGGTGACGTGCGACGGGCTCGTGAAGCGCTTCGGGGACGTGGAGGCGCTCGCTGGCGTGTCCCTCGACATTCCGTCCGGCATCACGTTCGGCCTGCTCGGCCCGAACGGCGCGGGCAAGACGACACTCCTCCGGATCTGGCTCGGGCTCACGGCGCCGAACTCCGGGACCGCGAAGGTCCTCGGCTCGAACATCCCCCCGCGCTCGGTCCTCCCGCGGATCGGCTACATGCCGCAGGATCTGGCGGTGTATCTGGACCTCACAGTCGAGGAGAACCTCGCGCTCTTCGGTCGGCTCGTCGGTATGGAGGACGATGCGATCGATGCGCGCACGGACGAGGTGCTCGGACTCGTGGACCTCTCGGGCCGCAGGAAGAGCCTCGTCTCCACGCTCTCTGGCGGCATGCGGCGGCGCACGTCCTTGGCGGCGACGCTCCTCCACGACCCGGACCTCCTGCTCCTCGACGAGCCGACGGTGGGCGTGGACCCGGAGCTCCGCGCATCGTTCTGGACGTACTTCAAGCAGCTGACGGCGCGGGGGAAGACCGTCCTCATCACGACGCACTACATGGAGGAGGCGTCGCGTTGTGACATGGTCGCCCTCGTCCACCGCGGCCGCCTGCTCGCG
>Ga0209341_10000341_pt1 | contig 48244 bp, 41 predicted proteins | sample RifCSP13_2_FD_184020 | JGI IMG/M metagenome (GOLD analysis project Ga0209341, IMG submission 184020) | Soil microbial communities from Rifle, Colorado - Rifle CSP2_sed 13_2 (SPAdes) (version 2) | ecosystem: Environmental > Terrestrial > Deep subsurface > Rock core/Sediment | place: Rifle...
CCGTCCCGAGATCAGGCGCGCCGGTCGAGAACAGCTGCGCCAGATGGCGGACGAGGCTATGTTTATCTTAGCCGCCATGCTTCCACCACCACAACGTGGCGTTTATAGTGATCTCTCCGGTGCCACGCAAGAAACAATCCATTGGTAAGCGGGGCGTGCTGCCGCCTCGATCGACCAGATTTTTCCAGTAGAGCGTTGTGATATGAAAATCCTGATCACCAATCCTGCATATATCCAGATCCCAGAAGGGCTTAGCGGGTGGGTAGGCTGGTTTGCACTTCTAGGGTTGATTTCCTTTCTACTCCTGCGGGTGTGGCGATTCCAACAGTCCCTGGATAGACGGAAGTGGGTGATTTTCCTTGTCTTGGCTCTGCTAGTCCCGCTAACCAGCCTGCTAATACCGGGTATTCGATTCTCTACTGTAAGTTCTATAACCGGGACGGAACTCCAGCAGGATCTTACAAACCCACCAATTATGATATTGGCTGCGCTGCCCTGGTTCCTCGCGGTGGGGTTCATAGGACCGGTGCCCGCGTCTCTACTGGCCTTGTTTTCTGGTCTATTGGTTGCGCTTTGGAGTACACATAATCCCTTCTACCCGCTCGAGATAACCTTTCTGGCCACTTTGCTCGGGATGATGATGTGCCAGAATTATCGAACTTTGTTTTACCGTATCCTGGCGCATCCTCTCATGGCAGCTTTCCTGCTTAGTTTGATCTACCCGGTGCTTTTCATATTGGATTCCCTCTTCATGGTGGGAAATTCTTTGGCCGTTCGTATAGATCTTGCCCTTGCCCAAGTTGGGTGGAGCTCTTTGACCGTTGGAATTAGCATGCTGATCGGGGGTCTGATCGCTGAAGTGGTCGCCGTTACCTGCCCAGCGAGTTGGGGCTCCCGACGAGCTTTACAACCCTCCCCAGCGGAAAGTAAGCTCGCTGCCCGCTTCCTTTATGGGATGGCGCCTTTAGCTTTGATCCTCCTGGTAGTCTTGGTGGTGGGGGACTGGTTCGTGGCAGGTAGAGCCGCTCGCCAGATGCTCCAGGGCCGAATGGCGAGTGTTGGTAAGATGGCTGCCGGGAGCATAACACCATCTCTCGAGACTGGCGAAAAATTTATATTAAGTCTCGCCAAAGATCCTATTCTATTCGAAGGATCTTCTCAGGAAGTTTCCGAACTTATTGCGCTACACATGCATGAAATCCCCTTCTTTAATGAATTGGTTTACCTGGATGCGAATGGCAATTCATTTGCTGGCTATCCGAAGGAGGCTTTGGATTCCATAATTTTATCTCCTGAGGAAAAGGATGGCATCCAATTGTCTCCCTCCATACCTGTCCAGATATTTTCAGTCGATCCAGGACCCGCTGCCAAGGCTGCAACCATCTCATTCTTGACCGGCGTAAAGGATGAGACTGGTGAGTTCCAGGGTGTGCTGATTGGGCGGAGTGATCTCTCATCAAACCAGTATTTCAAGCCACTCCTGACTTTTCTTCAAAGCATGGGGGAAGTCGAGGGTGAGGGGATGTTGATTGACGAGAATGGATTCATCTTGTTCCATCCCGAGGCAAGCGAGGTGATGCTGCACTACGACGGTAAATTAGAAACAGTGGCATTCTTTTATAACGAAGCCTTATCGGATGGGACAGATAAAATCGTTTACTATACACCCTCACCTGGAGGGCGGTGGGCGGTGGTGTTGAAAGTCCCTGCTCGTTATGCCCAGCAACAGGCCCTGGACATTGCCATCCAATTGCTGGGGATTATCATCGTCATTACGCTAATCGCCGTCATTTTCTTCAGACTTGGCTTACGAGCGGTTACGGCTTCCCTCCAAAACCTGGCTGTCGAAGCAGACCGCATGGCTCACGGTCAATTTGAACGACCCCTACACATTGGGGGTGAGGATGAGGTTGGGCAGTTGCGCCGGGCTTTTGAGAAGATGCGCGCTAGCTTGAAAGCACGGCTGGACGAGCTTAACCGCCTGCTGGTCATTAGCCAGGGGATTGCCTCCACATTCGATATTGAGGGTTCCATGCAGCCGATATTAGAATCTGCTGTGGCGATTGGGGCTGCCTCTGCCCGCGTGATCTTGGCTCCAGCTATCGTTCCTGTCCTGGAAAGCGAAGTCCAGGCACCTCTTCATTTTGGCTGTGGCCCAGCCAGTGATATGTTCAGCTACCTGGATGAACAAGTCCTATCCCTGACTCGGCAACAAGAACGCGTAATATTAACGAGCCTGACGCGCCCCCGCCTTTTTGGTTTTCCACCAGGATCCTTCCGGCCTCAGGCGCTGCTTGCTATTGCCCTGCGTCATGAAAACTTATTTTATGGGGCTTTATGGGTGGCATATGAGCAACCTCACCAATTCCCGGAAGAGGAGGTCAGGTATTTAGTGACACTGGCTGGGCAGGCTGCTTTGGCAGCGGCCAACGCTCGTCTTTTCTTAACCTCCGAGATCGGCCGAAAGCAGCTGGAAGCGATCCTTGCCTCGACACCAGACCCGGTTTTGGTTACTGACCAACTTAACCAACTCTTACTTGCCAATCCGGCAGCCAGCCAGACTCTTGGGCCAAGCATTGAGGCAGGCATAGGTAAGCCGATCGAACAGATCATCAATCAAGAAAAGCTCATTTATTTACTACGTTCTTCAGCCGATGAAAAAGGGTCGGCCGAGTTAGTCTTACCAGATGGGCAAATATTTCTGGCAACCGCTTCAACTGTTCAGGCGGATGGAAGACGAATGGGACGCGTGTGCGTATTACGCGATATAACCCAATTCAAGGAATTAGATTCGCTCAAATCTGACTTTGTCTCCACCGTTAGTCATGATCTGCGTTCGCCGCTTACATTGATCCGTGGATACGCGACCATGTTGCAGATGGTGGGCGACTTGAACGAACAACAAAAGGGTTACTTGCAGAAAATAATTGGTGGTGTTGAAAAAATGACCCACCTGATCAACAATCTATTAGATCTTGGGAGAATCGAAGCTGGTGTGGGCTTGCAATTAGCTAAACAACCAGTAAGTGCCGTGATAGAAAGTGTTGTAAATGATTTTCAATTGCAGGCCGCCCAAAAACGAGTCAAATTAAGCGTGGATGTCTTGCAGAAAAACCTTCCCTTGATCGAAGCGGATCAGGCGTTGTTACAACAGGCACTGCACAACCTGGTTGAGAACGCGATCAAGTACACTCAGCCAGGTGGGGAGGTTACAATTGGGCTCAAGCTCCATCCAGATAATGCAATTTATGAAGTACGAGATACTGGCATGGGCATAGCTCCTGCTGATCAGCAGCGACTCTTTGAAAAGTTTTACCGCTCAAAACGCAAGGGAGTAGAAATTGAACGCGGCACCGGCCTTGGGTTAGCCATCGTGAAGTCGATCGCTGATCGACATGGCGGCCGGGTTTGGGTGGAAAGCCAATTGGGTCGAGGAAGTGCATTCTTCCTGATGATCCCTAACCGCCAATCGCACCCCGCCAGGTGAGGCAAAAGTTGACTGGCTGCCATCGAAGGAGCGGTAATTAAAAACCTTGACGAAACTTGATATTATTGGTTATAATTAGGCTGCATGCAAACCATAGAAATACTGTAACGCCAGTGAGCGTTTGAGAGGGTTTCTCATGCGCTTGTTTTCGTTTGTTAATTGAATCAAATTTGGTTGGTTTATCCCCAATCCTCATCCGGATAACAAAGGCAATGGCTCACGACAGCAGCATCGGGAGACGCTGTGGTGGGGGAATATTTGCCTGTGCTGATTAATCGAACTATTTTTTCAATTGTGTTCAAGGAGGTATACGAGTGGAAACTAAGGGGTTAACCTCTCTTCGGATTAGCCTGGCATCACCTGAGACCATTCGGAGTTGGTCTTATGGCGAGGTACTCAAACCCGAGACCATCAATTACCGCCGCTTACGACCGGAGAAAGATGGTCTGTTCTGTGAGGCGATATTCGGTCCGACGCGCGACTGGCAGTGTTATTGTGGAAAGTACAAGAACATTCGTTATAAGGGGATTATCTGTGACAAATGTGGCGTCGAAGTGACGCGGTCATCGGTCAGGCGGGAGAGGATGGGTCACATCGAACTTTCCGCGCCTGTGGCGCATGTTTGGTATACGCGCCGGGTTCCCTCTTACCTGGGGCTTTTGTTGGATATCTCCCGCCGAAACCTGGATCGAGTGCTCTATTTTGCACAATATGTCGTAACGTATGTAGATGAGGAGGCTCGCCAGAAAGCCCTCAAGCGATTGGAAGAGAAAATTACATTAACCGAACGCGAGCAAGGGGCGAGGATAAATTCTAAGATCCAGGAAGTCAAATCGGGGCGCGATCGCAAACTCGCCGAGTTTCAGAGTCGAAAAACGGAGATCGCAAAGAACTTCGAAGAAGCAGTAGCGGAGAAGCTGGATCCGATCATCAAATCCGGTCAACGTCTGGAACAAAATCTACGCGAGCAGCTCGGTGAATCCCCTCGTACAGCAATCCACTTTCCGGACACTGATATTGTTGTGGTAGAAGCTGGGACACCCATCACCAATCAACACCTCTCTTCCGTGCAGAAGATCGTCAAGGACCAGTTAGAGGAGTTGGAACACGAATTGGAAGACCAAAAACAGCGCGATATTGAGCATATCAATAAAGAAATCGAACAATTACGCGCCGAGGCCGAGATGGCAATGGAGGACCTGCGTAACCAGCTCGACGACCAGGCGACGGCATCCCGCGATGAGAATACTCGCATGCGCGATGAGTTGCTTGAGTTACGCCCGTTGACATTTATGGGTGAAAGTCGCTTTCGAGAGTTAAAGTCGCGTTGGGGCCAAGTTTTCCGGGCGGATATGGGCGCGGAGGCTTTTTACGACATTCTGCGCCGCCTAGACCTGGATAAACTAGCTGATGAGCTATGGTACGAAGTACGCACTTCGAAGAGCAAGCAGAAACGAAAGAAAGCCACGAAACGGCTGAAGGTTGTTGAGGCGTTCCGTCGTTCAGGAAACCGACCCGAGTGGATGGTTCTCACTGTCCTTCCGGTGATCCCTCCCGACCTGCGCCCCATGGTGCAGCTGGACGGAGGTCGCTTCGCAACCTCTGACCTGAACGATCTATATCGCCGCGTGATTAACCGCAACAACCGCCTTAAGCGTTTATTGGAGTTGGGCGCGCCGGATGTAATCGTGCGTAATGAGAAGCGTATGTTGCAGGAGGCGGTGGACTCACTGATCGACAATTCACAGCGCGGGAAAGCGCTTTCCCGCCGCGGTCGCCGGGAACTTAAATCTCTCAGCGATATGCTCAAAGGTAAGAAAGGCCGCTTCCGCCGAAATCTATTGGGAAAACGTGTTGACTATTCTGGCCGTTCGGTGATCGTCGTGGGCCCGAAGTTGAAATTGTATCAATGCGGCTTGCCCAAGAGCATGGCTCTTGAGCTCTATCGGCCATTCGTGATCTCACGTCTTGTATCTCATAATTACGCAGCGAATGTCAGAGGCGCAAAGCGCTTCATTGAACGGAATCGCCCTGAGGTATGGGAGGTTTTAGAAGAGGTTATTAAGGAGCGCCCGGTATTACTCAATCGTGCGCCCACCTTGCACCGTCTAGGAATTCAGGCTTTTGAACCAATATTGATCGAGGGAAGCGCAATTCAATTACACCCTTTGGTAACGACGGCGTTCAATGCCGACTTTGACGGTGACCAGATGGCGGTTCATGTACCCCTATCTCAGAAAGCGGTTATGGAAGCTCGCCAGTTGATGCTTTCCTCACGTAATTTACTGAAACCAGCTGATGGCGAACCGATCATTAGTCCATCCAAGGATATGGTGTTGGGCGTGTATTACCTGACGAAGATCGACGATTCACGACCGCATCTCGGGGATGGGCGTGTTTTTTCATCCAAGGACGAGGTTGAATTGGTGTACAGCCTGAATCAAGTAGAGGTGCATACGAATATCCGTCTTTGGACCATTACCTGGTACGATGACGAGGATAATCGTCTCCCTGAACCTCAAGAGAGGTTTATCAATACCACGGTTGGGCGTGTGCTTTTCAATCACATCCTTCCTCCCGAGATCCAGTTTGTGAACCATGTGTTGGAGAAGGGTGGTTTGAAAGACCTGGTGGCTGAGGTCTATGAAGTCTCTGGAGAGGCCGTTACGCCCGAGGTCGCCGACCGGATCAAAGATATTGGCTTCACATATGCCACTCGTTCTGGATATACCCTGGCAGTCTCGGATATCACCGTCCCAGCAGAAAAACCGCAAATCATTTCCGAGGCATTGGAGGAAGCTGAAGCAACACAGCGCGACTTTCGGCGTGGCTTGCTAACAGAGCAGGAACAAAACGAGCGATTGATTGAGATCTGGCAATTAACCACCAATCGATTGGCTGAGAAAGTTAGGGATACACTCGATCCACATGGCAATCTGGCTACTATGGCCAACTCGGGCGCTACAAAGGGTGGCTTTCAGCCAATCTCGCAGTTGGCTGGGATGCGTGGATTAATGGCCGATCCATCTGGGCGGATTATTCCGCTCCCCATTCGGTCAAATTTCCGCGAAGGGTTAACTGCTCTTGAATACTTCATCTCGACTCATGGCGCTCGCAAGGGGTTGGCTGATACCGCTCTGCGCACTGCCGACGCGGGTTACCTGACCCGCCGCCTGGTTGATATTGCTCAGGATGTGATCATTAACGACGAAGATTGTGGGACCGTGCAAGGCGTGGTGATCCGCCGATCTGATGACATCGCTGGCCAGTCGCTGGGGAACCGTCTGTATGGTCGCTTGGCTGCCGAGTCTATAATCGATCCCGACACTGGTGAGATTCTTGTCGATCGGGACGAAGTTCTAAACCACGAACAGGTGAGGAAGATCGTCGCTACTGGAATCGAAGAAGTTAAAGTCCGTTCGCCACTTAATTGTGAATTGAACCATGGCATCTGCTCAAAATGCTACGGTATGGATCTGGGTAGAGGCAAGATGGTCGAAGTGGGTTCGGCCGTTGGGATCGTGGCTGCACAATCGATCGGTGAACCGGGAACGCAGCTGACCCTGCGTACTTTCCATACCGGAGGCGTCGCCGCAGTCGGAGACATCACCACCGGTTTGCCACGCGTGGAGGAGCTGTTCGAAGCACGCAAGACGCCGAAGGGTGAAGCGGTTGTCTCCGAAATCTCCGGGGTGGCCTTTGTTGAGCAGTCGGATCGCTATAGTGATCTTCGTGTTGTTCGAGTTAAATACAGCGAAATGGTTGGCGACGAATACGATTTACCGGCCGGCTGGACGATCATCGCAGAAGACGGAAGTGAGATCAAGGATGGAGATGTGCTCGCCACTTTGGGAGAAGCGACCATCGTAAGCCAGAACAGCGGTCGGGTACGGATCGAAGAAGCAGATCGCACTGACAACGCCAAGGTTGTTGTCTCGCACGAGGTTCGCCAGGAAGCGGAGTATGAGATCCCAAGCAATGCTCGGATGCTGGTCAAAGATGGAGACTATGTAGAACCTGGTCAACCTCTAACGGAAGGTTCGCTCAACCCCCATCGAATTCTGCGCATCCAAGGTCGCCAGGAATGCCAGGTGTATTTGCTTTCCGAGGTGCAAAAAGTATATCGCTCCCAAGGACAGAACATTAATGATAAACACTTTGAGGTCATCATCCGAAAGATGATGTCCAAAGTGCAGATCACTCGCCCTGGCGATACCTCATTTTTGCCTGGTGATCTGGTAGATTTCCTGGAGCTGCAACGAGAAAACGAACGTTTGCTGGCTGATGGCAAACGGCCTGCCAGGTTTATTGAAGTATTGTTGGGCATCACCAAGGCTTCATTAAGCACAGAGTCGTTCTTGTCGGCTTCTTCCTTCCAGCATACAATCAAGGTATTGGCTGGCGCTGCAATCGCCTCTACTGAAGATCCGCTCTATGGTTTAAAGGAAAATGTGATCATTGGGAAGTTGATCCCAGCCGGTACTGGTTTCGTCCCAGGTCGCTTTGCTGAGCTTGGCAATGTCGCAATGGATACTAGCCAACCAGAAAAGAAAGTGGAGAAGGAAGCCCTGGTGGAAGTACTCTCAGACGATGAATTGGATACCCCTCCGCCCCTTGCTGCGGATTAGGGATGTATGCTTGTTCAGAAAGCTGAGGGTTTAATTCCAACAAAAAATCCCACTGGGCTTTTGCCGGCGGGATTTTTTATTTTTTCTGTAGTTTTTCTTCCAGTCTTGCCTTTACTACCGGCCATTCGGAGGCCAGGACGCTGTAAAAAACCGAATCACGGATAAATCCATCCGGTGTGATTATATGGCTGCGTAAAATGCCTTCCTTGACAGCGCCGATTCGTTCCAGGGCTCGCTGAGAGCGTTCGTTTCGGAGATCGGTTTTGAATTGTACGCGGATACATTTGAGCCCCTCGAAGGCATGTTTTAGGAGTAAATACTTACACTCTGTGTTCACGGCAGTTCGTTGAAACTCAACCGCATACCAGGTGCCACCGATCTCGAGCGCTCGATCTTGCGGGCGAATGTTGAGATAACGTGTAGCACCAATGGCCCTCCCTGAATCGGGATGGATCACAGTGAATGGAAGATCTGTGCCTTTTGTTTGCCGGTCGAGTAAATCGAGCACCCAGGAGCGCATTTGTTGCTCCGTATGGATGGTGTTATACAGCATATATTGCCAGATGCTCTCATCTTGCCCGGAAATTGTCAAATCCGGGACATGGCTCTCAGAGAGTGGTTCCAGCCGGACCACTTTGCCTGTTAATATAATCGTTTGAATTTTCATCATAAACAGATGATACAAGGAAGTGCGGTGGATGGCAAGGTTTTATGATGCAAGCTTGGCGTGCAACTTATTCGATTAATGCACGTATATATAAGCAGAACCAAACGCGAGAAATGCCTGAATAGGACTGGAGTCAGGTGCTCAGGAATAACATCGTCAAGGACGTCGAAACACATTGGCTCGAGCGAGCCAGGCAAGGCGATCCAGATGCCTTCGGGCAGCTCGTAGAAGCCTATCAGGTGGCAGTGTTCAACCTGTGCTACCGCATGTTAGGGGAAGAGTTTGAAGCCGAGGATGCTGCTCAAGAGACTTTCTTACGCGCATATGACGCGATGGATCGATACGATGTAGATCGGCCATTTTCCACCTGGTTGTTGTCGATAGCTGCCCATTATTGCATCGATCAGATCAGGAAAAAGCGAATGACATTTGTTAATTTTCAAACATTATCTGATCAGGAGGTTGCCGATCCTTCACCAAATCCAGAGGTCTCCTTGAGCGCAAGTGAAGAACAGCAGCGGGTACGCGCTCTTCTGGGAATATTAAGCCCTGCTGATCGGGCAGCGGTCGTGATGTATTACTGGTCTGACTTCTCTTACGAGCAAATCGCGGAGGCGCTTAACCTCACGATTAGCGCGGTGAAGAGTCGTCTTCACCGTGCTAGAGGAGAAATGGCCAGGGCATGGGATGAGCAACTCAATCAAATAATCGTGTTGGAGGGAAAAAGAAATGAGTCATCAGCCTTTTGAGACATGGATATTGGCTGAGGAGCCTCTGACAGCAGAGCAAGCTCATTCTTTGCATACTCATCTTGAAGTCTGTGAGGCCTGTCGCAGATTATCTTCTGCCTTGTCTTATGTCGATCAACTTTTGCGAACTATCCCCCCCATGCGACCTGCCAGCGGATTTACATCCCGCTGGCAGGCGCGCCAAGCAGAAAAAAGCTTGCAGATGTATCGCCAGAGACAACGCAGGCAATCCTGGTGGTTCTTCGCTTTGAATACTTTTGGCGCGGTATTGCTCCTGATCTTGTTGGCAGCTCAACTTAATTTTGCGCTCGTCTCACCGACTACCTTATTATTATCTGGTGTTCGTCTGGCTACCTCTTGGTTATCCTTTGCGAATGCTGTTCAGGAAATCCTGACTACTTTCTTGAACGTAGTCGTAAGAATTGTCCCGCCATTCTGGTGGGTTGTGGTTGCAATAGGGATCAGCTTCCTCAGTTTGATCTGGATCTTTTCTCTACGTAGACTATTACTTCCAAGGAGGATTATCCTATGAAAAAAACTATTCTGGTTGTATTCGTTTTGGTTGTATTGGTAGCTTTGGCTTTACCTGGAACTGCGCTGGCCAAGGGTCTACATGATGATAAGATTGTTACCGGAGGCATCTATACCCTCGAGAGTGGAGAGACCCTTGATGGAAGTCTGATTATTTTTGGGGGTCTTGTCACTTTGGAGATGGATTCTAAAGTCACCGGAGATGTGGTTTTAGTCGGGGGTATGGTTACTATTGATGGAACCGTAGGAGGGGATGTAGTTGGCGTGGGAGGCACCGTAACCCTGGAAGATGACGCGATTATTAATGGCAACCTGACTTCGGTGGCGGCGACTCTTAGCCGGGATGAAAATGCAGAAGTTGCAGGTCAGGTAATTACAGGAATCGATATTCCCTTCGGATTCACAGGATTCAGGGGTATCCAGGCTCCGAAGATTACAGATTTTCAAGCACAAATTTCCCCCGTCTGGAACGCTATGTGGTTCTTGTTCCGTACCTTTTTATGGGCAGCTCTGGCGGCATTGCTGGTCATGTTTCTGCCAAATCCCACTACTCGCACTGCCCAGGCAATTATCGCCCAGCCACTACTCGCCGGTGGAGTGGGATTATTCACTGTCGTCGTGGCGCCTCTGTTGCTGATCGCCATGGCAATAACTATTATCGGCATCCCGATCAGTTTGTTGGGAGTCTTGATCTTAGTCATAGCGTGGGTTTTGGGATTCGTCGCAGTGGGACTTGAGCTCGGCCAGCGGATAGGTAAGACCTTTAACCGGGATTGGCCACTGGCGGTTGCCGCCGGTGTGGGGACATTTGTGCTCGCTCTGGTGGTCAACGGCGTGGACGCTCTGCTTCCATGCATTGGCTGGATGGTTCCGGCATTGGTCGGGATGTTGGCGGTGGGAGGTGTATTGATGACTCGCTTCGGGACTCAATCTTATCCACTCAATCCTGGAATGGGACACGTGTCTGCAGAGCGAAATGCTCCTGCTCCGCCCGAGATGTCCGGAGAAGAGGTTTCAAATGAACCTCCCGCTGATACGTTATAGTTGTTGAGAGGGTAGATAATTTATAGCTTACATTTTCGGTTTATGCACCAAAACCGAATTGGCGTAACGCCGTTTCATCGTTGCGCCAATTTTTCTGCACCTTAATTCGTAGACTGAGAAAAACTTTGCTCCCCATCATAGCCTCTATCTTTTGACGGGCAGCAGTTCCAATATTCTTCAGCATTATCCCCCCTTGACCTATAACAATCCCTTTTTGGGATTCGCGTTCGACAAACAGAGTGGCAGCAATATATAGGTTCTCTTGATCACGTTCTTTGTATTCATCGATGCGGACAGCAATGCTGTGTGGCACTTCGGCGCGCAAATGATGCAGAACGGCTTCGCGGATCAAATCAGCGACAATTTCGCGTTCATACAAGTCAGTGAGTTGGTCCTCAGGGAAGAAAGGGGGACCTTCAGGTAGACCAGACACTAACTTGAATACAATTTCCTCCAAGTTGTCTTCCTGTGTTGCTGAAATCATTAGCGTATTAGCCCGTGGGAGCAAAGCCTGGTAGGCAGCCTGGTTGGCAAGGAGGGTTATATCGTTCGCTAGGTCAATTTTGTTCAATATCATCAAAATGGGGATGGAGCGTTTGAGTTTGGTCAGGGTTTCGATAAGCATTTGGTCCTCTTCCCCCGGCGCCTGGCTACCATCTACTACGAGCAAAGCGTAGTCGCATTCCTCAAGAACTTCTAATGCTTCTTTATTCATCCGTTCACCGAGCTTGTGAAGCGGTTGGTGTACACCCGGTGTATCGACAAAGATAATCTGGGCTTGTTCAAGCGTTAGAATACCCATTTGACGCTTGCGAGTGGTTTGGGGCCAGGGAGATACAGCAGCAATTTTTGTCCCCAATAGTGCGTTCACCAAGGTTGATTTTCCCACATTCGGCTGGCCCATCACCGCTACAAATCCGGATTTATAATGCTGTGTGAGGTTATCCACGGCCTCCATTCTATCACCGTCTATGTTTTTTGCACAACCAACACCCTCAGGCAATATAGGATATTAATGAAATTCTACTTGACAAGGATAATTTGAATCGGGTATAATATAAGTTCGTCTATCGGGTTTAATTTGGACAGTACCGGAGATTGACGAGAAATTAAGCAGGATAAGATTTGATGCGTAAAGCGGATGGAACAGTCCCCATCACGTTTTACGCTTTCCGCGTGTGATTACGAGAAGAGGATTATTTAGCAAGCACAGGAGCAGCAGTATGGCAACCTATTTGCCAAGCAAGTCTTACGCTCGAATTGAGGTGACACTCCCGTTGCCAGATTTAATTGAAGTGCAATTGGACTCATTCATGCGCCTGAAAAAGGAGGGGCTATCTGACCTATTTCATGAGATTTCACCGATTGAATCCTATAACAAGGGAATGAAGTTGTATTTCCCCAGCCGAACGCCAGAGGCCGAGCAGTGGGGACTCAGTTACTGGTTTGATGAACCAAAACACACGATCGAGGAGTGCGTAGAACGGGATTTGACCTATGCCAGCCCGCTTTATGTCTCCGTGTTGTTAGCTGGTCCGGATGTCCCTGAACCGATCAAACAGGATATCTTCTTGGGCGATTTCCCTGAAATGACGGAGAAAGGTACATTTATCATCAATGGCACCGAGCGGGTCGTAGTTTCGCAATTGATTCGCTCGCCAGGGGTCTATTTCGAAGCACCGATTGACCGATCAACTGGCCGTCCTTTAGCAATCGCTAAGTTGATTCCCGATCGAGGCGCGTGGATGGAGTTCGAGACACGAAAAAGCGATTACCTGACTCTGCGCTTCAATCGCAAACGAACCGTGCCTGTCACTATATTCCTACGCGCCCTGGCTGCAGTCAACGATGGCTTGCGGGACTCACCAGTTCACGATGGCTCGGATGAGGATTTGCTGCAACTCTTTGCCGAGGTGGATAATAACCCTGACCGGATGTTTATCGCAGCGACCCTTGCCCAGGAACCCGAGTGGGATCTCAGCCATGGTGTATCGGTCGCCGAAGCAGCTTTATTAGAGTTCTTCCGCCGGATGCGACCTGGCGATCCGGCGACATTGGATAACGCCCGCGAATTTCTGGAGGAACAGCTCTTCGATCAACGTCATTATGACTTGGAGCGCGTCGGCAGATATAAATTGAACCAGAAGCTGGAGTTATACGATCACGTCAGCATATCTCACCGGACAATTACAAAATGGGATATTGTTCGACTCGTACGGCGGATGATCGCGATTAATAATGGTACACAGATGGCTGATGACATCGACCACCTGGGGAACCGGCGGGCCAAGACAGTCGGTGAGTTGATTCAAAATAAGCTGCGGATTGGACTGCGCCGTATGGAACGCGTGATTAAGGAGCGCATGTCGATTCGCGATCAGGATCAGCTCTCGCCGATCACCTTGATTAACATTCGCCCAGTTGTAGCTGCGCTGCGTGAGTTCTTCGGATCTAGCCAGCTTTCCCAATTCATGGATCAGACTAATCCCCTAGCCGAATTACGTCATAAACGGACCTTGTCAGCCCTCGGCCCGGGTGGGTTGCGGCGTGAGCGCGCTGGATTCGACGTACGGGACGTTCACCATTCTCACTACGGCAGGATTTGTCCGATTGAGACACCGGAAGGACCAAACATTGGTTTGATCGGTCGCCTGGCGTCCTTCGCTCGGGTCAATGAGTATGGTTTCATAGAGACACCTTACCGCCGGGTACGGAAAGCCTTAAAACCAGATGATCCTCGCTTGGTTGGCCGGGAGTTAGGCGAAGATTTAACCAATCCAAAAACTGGGAAAACGATTTACGGAAAAGGTGACCGAATTGCCCCAGAGAAGGTGAAAACTATCGCCGCTTTAAAAAAAGCAGAGATTCTGGTAACGCCATTCGTCTCAGAGGAGATGGAGTATCTATCGGCTGACGTAGAAGACAAGTTTGTGATTGCCCAAGCCAATACACCGCTCAATATGTCGGACGAGTTCATACGAACCCGCGTCTCCAGCCGGTATCATTCGGGATTCCTTTTCGCCAGCCCTGAGAACATCGACTATATGGATGTCGCGCCGCATCAAATTGTTGGGATCAGCGCCGCATTGATCCCATTCCTGGAGCATGATGACGCTAACCGGGCATTAATGGGTTCGAATATGCAAGCGCAAGCTGTTCCTTTGATCCGGCCCGATGTGCCTCAAGTTTCAACTGGGATGGAATATCACGCAGCCCGGGATTCCGGGCAAGTAGTTGTCGCGGAGGAGGATGGAGAAGTTATCTCGGTCACCGGCAGACGAGTCGTTATTCGGAATGGTAAGAACGAACATGTCTATCATCTGCGGAAATACCAACGCTCAAACCAAAGCACCTGCATCGACCAGCGCCCAGCGGTTGTAAAGGGACAACGAATCCATAAGGGAGATGTAATTGCAGATTCCTCCTCTACAGAGGCGGGCGAGTTAGCGTTAGGGCAGAATGTTGTCGTTGCTTTCCTGTCCTGGGAGGGGGCAAACTTCGAGGACGCGATCGTTATTTCAGAGCGTCTCGTCCAGGAAGACCTGTACACATCAGTTCATATTGAGAAATATGAGGTGGAATCGCGCGATACCCGACTTGGACCTGAAGAAATCACTCGCGATATTCCAAACGTTGGTGAGGAAGCTATAAAAGACTTGGATGAGCAAGGTATCATTCGGATCGGAGCAGAAGTCGGCCCGAACGACATCCTGGTTGGCAAAATCTCTCCTAAAGGTGAAAAAGAGCTGACACCAGAAGAACGCCTATTGCGAGCGATTTTCGGTGAGAAATCGCGCGATGTTAAAGATACCTCCCTGCGAATGCCTCACGGGGAACGAGGCAAGGTAGTGGATGTGAAAGTGTTTACGCGCGAGGACAACGCTGATTTATCTGCTGGTGTCGATATCATGGTGCGCGTCTCCGTCGCCCAAAGGAGAAAAATAACCTCTGGCGACAAGATGGCTGGCCGCCACGGAAACAAAGGTGTCGTCTCAATGGTGGTTCCTGTAGAGGATATGCCTTTCTTAGAGGATGGCACGCTGGTGGATATCATCTTGAACCCAACTGGTATACCAGGCCGGATGAATCTGGGTCAGGTCTTGGAAACCCATTTAGGTTGGGCTGCCAGCCGGCTCGGTTTCCGTGCCATCTCTCCTGTATTCGATGGGGCCACTGAGGCTGAAATTGAAGCCGAACTGGCGCGGGCCTGGTTGATCGACCAGGCATGGGATGAAACTGGCGATCAGGCATGGCAATGGTTGCGTCAATTTGACTATACAGCCGATAACTTAAAGGACGACGACGAAGTCCGCAACCTATACCTGGAAGCATGGTTAGGCGAACGTGGCTATGACGTTTACCAATTGGTCTCTGATCGAGTCTATGCACGCCGCTCAGTCTTGCGTGAGTGGTTACGTGACCATGGTTTTGATCCAGACCTGATCTTGGCATTCGAAGATAAGAATCTCTTACCCGCTGAGCGCGCTGTTCTGGATAAGGCAGCCGTTAATGCTTGCCTGCGTCTTTGGATGCATCACTTGGGTGAAGAGGCAAGCAATGTGCCTGACGAAGGATTGGAGCAGAGGGTTGGGCAGGTAATGCTCAGCGTGGGTCGGCCGGTTCCAGTGTTGGGAAAACAGATTTTGCATGATGGCAAGACGGGAGTTCCCTACGACCATCCTGTGACTGTCGGGATTATGTCGATCATGAAGTTACACCATCTCGTGGAAGACAAAGTGCACGCCCGATCTACAGGTCCTTATAGTCTCGTCTCCCAACAACCGTTGGGTGGTAAAGCTCAATTCGGTGGGCAGCGGTTCGGCGAAATGGAAGTATGGGCTTTGGAAGCCTATGGAGCTGCATATACCTTGCAAGAGATGTTGACCGTGAAATCGGACGATGTTCAGGGACGTGTGAAAACTTATGAGGCCATCGTCAAAGGTGAACAAATCGAAGAGCCCAGTATACCAGCCTCGTTCCGGGTGTTGGTAAAGGAGCTGCAAAGCCTGGGTCTGGCAGTCGAGGCCGTAACGGATACCGGTGAGATAATCCGATTTGGCAAAGATGAAGAAAGGATGCGACCCCCTCGCGTTGCTACTGGATTATTGGGATTAGGGGAAGATTATTAATTTAGAATTAACATTTCGTTTGGCCTTGACGCTGTTATGGGTACATGGTAAAATCCCAGTCCGTTGCCTATCTTCATAAGGGCAGTTGAATAACTGCCGAACTGGATATCGGATTTCAAGGCGAGGCCATCACGCACCACCGATGGCCTCCCTTATTGAGATGTTAAGGAAAGTACAAACAGAAAAACCTAGAAACCTCAAGTGAATCTGGGACGAGGGAAGTAATTATCTAAGTGAGTATAGATTTTTTTGGAGGCGAGAGTGCCGACGATCAATCAATTGGTCCGAAAAGGTCGTAAGGTCAAGAAAGTCAAGAGCAAGGCGCCGGCGTTATTGTATACTTTAAATTCGAATAAGCAACGCCGCATTCGCCAGCCGCTCGGGGCACCCCAGAAGCGGGGCGTGTGCACGGTTGTACGTACGATGACCCCGAAAAAGCCGAACTCAGCCTTGCGCAAGATTGCCCGCGTGCGCCTGTCGAACGGAATTGAGGTGACTGCCTATATTCCTGGAGAGGGGCACACCCTCCAGGAGCATTCGGTCGTCTTGGTGCGTGGAGGACGCGTCAAAGATCTCCCAGGAGTGCGTTATCACATTGTGCGGGGATCTCTTGATACTGGAGGCGTCATTAAGCGGCGCCAGGGGCGATCCAAATACGGTTCCAAGCGCCCGAAATAACCTTTTCAACCGGATCCGCTGGTTTAGGCAGGAAAATTCACTTGCTGAAGCCAGCGGTTCTTACGGCGGACGAATATTATTGAATATAGCTTGATGGAGTAGTTGCATGCCACGACGTTACAGACCTGAAAAAAGAGAGATCCATCCGGATGTACGCTATAACAGCACTCATGTTGAGGCTTTTATCAACCGGGTGATGCAACGCGGCAAGAAGAGCGTAGCAGCCACGCTGGTATACAACGCATTTGATATCGTCGAGGAACGCACGAAGAAGAATCCGCTCGATGTTTTTGAGCAGGCAATCAAGAATGTTGCACCGGTGATGGAAGTCAAACCTCGCCGGGTTGGGGGCGCGACATACCAGGTTCCAATGGAAGTCGGCACAGATCGTCGGTTTACATTAGCGTCGCGGTGGATCCTGACCGCGGCTAAGGTACGTCCGGGAAAGTCTTTCTCTGAAAAGCTGGCTAGTGAATTGATGGATGCCGCTAATAATACTGGCACGGCCATCCGCCGCCGGGAAGAAACCCATAAGATGGCAGAGGCTAATCGTGCCTTTTCCCATTATCGGTTATAGTGATTATTGAGTTGATGATGGCTCGCCTCTATCCTATCGAACGGTACCGAAATATTGGGATCATTGCCCATATCGACGCGGGCAAGACAACCACGACCGAGCGTATTCTCTTTTACACCGGGAAGACGCATCGGATTGGTTCTGTTGACGATGGTACTACCGTCACTGATTGGATGGAGCAGGAGCGTGAGCGAGGTATTACGATTGTTTCAGCAGCTGTCTCGGCGGAATGGAATGGTTATCAAATCAATATTATCGATACGCCCGGCCACATTGATTTCACGGCTGAAGTGCAACGTTCCCTACGAGTGCTGGATGGCGGTGTTGTGATTTTTGATGCTGTGCAGGGTGTGGAACCCCAGAGTGAGACAGTATGGCGGCAGGCCGATCGCTACAATGTCCCACGAATTTGTTTTGTTAACAAGATGGACAGGGTAGGGGCTTCCTACGAAAATACAATCGAGATGATCCGTGACAGATTGGGCGCAAATCCGATCGTGGTGCAGATTCCGATCGGAAATGAGGCGGAATTCAAGGGTGTGATCGATTTGTTCACTGAACGGGCGATTATTTGGGAAGATGATCTTGGCAGGGAACCACGCGAGATGGAGATCCCGCCTGACATGAAACCGCAGGTGGCTGAGATGCGTGGGCGGATGATCGAGGAGATTGCTGAGATCGATGACGATCTGACCCTAAAGTTCCTAGAAGGAGATGAAATCTCAGTCGAGGAACTGCGCGCAGCCCTGCGGAAGGCGGTGAACACCAATCAGGCTACTCCAGTCTATTGCGGGAGTTCCTTACGCAACAAAGGTGTACAACCCCTTCTCAATGCAGTGGTGGATTTCTTACCTTCTCCAATCGATGTCCCACCCGTACGCGGATTCAATCCACTCACTGAAGATGAAGTCGAACATCTGGCAGCGGATAATGAGCGTTTGAGCGCCCTGGTCTTTAAGATCGTAACTGACCCATATGTAGGTCGTCTGGCTTACATTCGGGTTTATTCTGGCAAAATTACCCAGGGGGCGATGGTCTATAACTCCACCAAGGGGAAGCGCGAGCGGGTCGGACGGTTGCTGCGCATGTACGCCGACCGCCGAGAGGATGTGAGTGAAATTCTGGCAGGAGACATTGGTGCTACCCTTGGATTAAAGGATTCATTTACTGGTGATACATTGTGCGATCCGACGCACCAGATTCTCTTAGAGGCGATATCTTTCCCGGAACCGGTGATCTCGGTAGCGATCGAACCTAAGACCACCGCTGACCAGGATAAAATGGGCGAAGCTCTCCGCAAGTTATCCGAGGAAGATCCTACTTTCCACGTCCGTAGCGACCAGGATACAGGGCAGACGATTATCTCTGGGATGGGCGAGTTGCACCTGGAAGTGCTGGTGGACCGGATGCTACGCGAATTCCGGGTGCAAGCGCGCGTTGGCCGGCCCCAGGTTGCCTATCGCGAGTCGATCACTCGTCCCGTAGAAAAAGCAGAGTATCGCTATATCAAACAGACCGGCGGTCGGGGCCAATATGGGCATGTAGTGCTCGAATTGGAGCCGGCAGAACTGGAAACTGGGATTGAATTTGAGGACGATATCGTCGGAGGTGCTATCCCCAGGGAATACATCGGAGCGATCGAAAAAGGCGTTCGTGAGGCTGCAGAAGCAGGCGTTCTGGCGGGCTATCCAGTAACTGATGTGAAAATCCGATTATACGATGGCTCCTATCATGAAGTAGATTCGAACGAAATGGCTTTTAAAATGGCGGCCTCGCTGGCTTTTAAAGAGGGAATCCATAAGGGTGGACCGGTCTTATTAGAGCCGGTCATGAAGTTGGAAGTTGTCGCTCCGGAATTATTCTTGGGTGACATTATTGGCCAGATAAATGCACGTCGAGGTGAGATCTTAGGTACCGAAGTGCGCCCTGGTAACGCTCAGGCCGTGCGAGCAATGGTTCCCCTGGCTGAGATGTTTGGTTACGCTACCGACCTGAGGTCGAGCACTCAAGGCAGAGGTGCGTTTACAATGGAGTTTGATCATTACGCTCGAGTGTCTGAGAGCGTTGCAAAATTGATCATCACTTAAATTTGACTTGATTTCATCATCCTGATTTATTTGAGTTGATCAAAGGAGAGCAATTATGGCCAAGCAGAAGTTTGAGCGGACGAAGCCGCACATGAACGTGGGGACGATGGGGCACATCGACCATGGGAAGACGACGTTGACGGCGGCGATCACGAAGTACTGTGAGTTTCTGGGACAGGCGGCATTCCGCTCGTTCGCTTCGATCGACAATGCGCCGGAGGAGAAGGAGCGGGGGATCACGATCAACATAGCGCATGTGGAGTACGAGACGGCGAAGCGGCACTATGCGCACGTGGACATGCCGGGGCACCGGGACTACATCAAGAACATGATCACGGGGGCGGCGCAGGTAGACGGGGCGATCCTTGTGGTGGCGGCGCCGGAAGGGGCGATGCCGCAGACGCGGGAGCACGTGCTGCTGGCGCGGCAGGTGGAAGTGCCGGCGATCGTGGTGTATCTGAACAAAGTGGACATGATGGACGACCCGGAGTTGTTAGAATTGGTGGAGTTAGAGTTGCGGGAGTTGCTGAGTGAGTATGGCTTTCCTGGGGAGGAGACGCCGATCGTGCGAGGGAGTGCGCTGGAGGCGTTGGAGAGCAAGTCAACGGACCCGAATGCGGCGGAGTATGCCAGCATCCGGGAGTTGCTGCGGGTGGTGGACGAGTACATCCCGGAGCCGGTGCGGGAAATAGAAAAGCCGTTCATGATGCCGATCGAGGATGTGTTCTCGATCAAGGGGCGGGGGACGGTGGTGACTGGGCGAGTGGATCGAGGGGTGATCAAGGTAGGGGATGGGGTGGAGATCGTGGGGTTGCAGGAGAAGAGCATGAATTCGGTGGTGACAGGGGTAGAGATGTTCCACAAGTTGCTGGACCAGGGGCAGGCGGGGGACAACCTGGGCTTGCTGCTGCGGGGGATCGACCGGGAACAGGTGGAGCGGGGGATGGTGGTGGCGAAGCCGGGGAGCATCACACCGCACACCAAGTTCATGAGCGAAGTGTATGTGCTGAGGCGGGAAGAAGGGGGGCGGCACAAGGCGTTTTTCAGTGGGTACCGGCCGCAGTTTTACATCCGGACGATGGACGTGACGGGGACGATCAAGTTGCCGGAAGGGGTCGAGATGGTGATGCCGGGTGACAATGTGAACCTGGAAGTGGAGTTGATCGTGCCGGTGGCGCTGGAGCAAGGTTCGAAGTTTGCCATCCGCGAAGGTGGCCTGACCGTCGGCGCCGGCGTGATCACCAAGATTCTAAAGTAGAGACGCGGTCCGGCCGTATATTGATAGATTGATTGGTGGATTATGGCTTCTAAGAAGGATGTTCGCCCGGTGGTTACGCTAGCCTGTACAGAGTGTAAGGAACGCAATTATACTACACAGAAGAATCGCCGCAACGACCCGGGTCGGATGGAATTGAATAAGTATTGCCCTCGTTGTCGATGTCACAGGTTGCATCGCGAAACGAAATAGTCATTTAGTCGGATAGTCACCTAGTCAGGTAATCAGTTAGTCCCCACTGACTATAAGACTGACAGACGACATGACTATGTGACTAATTGAAGGCCAGTAGCTCAATTGGTAGAGCACTCGTCTCCAAAACGAGCGGTTGTGGGTTCAAGTCCTGCCTGGCCTGTCTATGCTGCGGGCAACGCCGTCCATGGTGGCGGCGTTTTGCCCGTAGCTAAAGAGAAATCGACGTTTATCCTACTCGACTCGAGGTCGCTGGAAAAACATCTGTAAGGAGACGAAAGTGGCCAAGACTGAGAAGAAAGCCATCCGCAAGCAACCCAACCGTCTTCAACGCTACCTGCGCGAGACGCTTGGCGAGCTTCGTAAGGTGTCCTGGCCAACTCGCCAGGAAGCGATGAACTTAACCATCGTTGTGTTGATCGTCATAATCGCCATGAGCATGTTCCTCGGATTACTGGATCTGATCTATTCGCGTGTATTTGTGTTAATTCTTGGCGCATGATTCGGGCTTATAAAGGAAACATGTAGCATATGAAGCACCCTCTTAGAAGAGTGTAGGAACGAACTTAATGAACGAGTTTGACCAGGAAGAAGAATTCCAAGAAACCCGTGAACCGATCACCCCAGAGGAGACGGAATCCCTCCCCGAGCAGGGCGATCAGGATATTCCAGCTGTAGATGTCGCCATCCCTACAATGGAGGTTGACATCCCCGCATTGGATGATTCTGAAGAAATCCTTGCGGGTGGATTTGAACCTTACCAGGAGGGAGACGGCCGTGCCTGGTATGTCGTCCATTGCTATTCGGGGTATGAGAACAAAGTACGCCATAACCTGGAACAACGTATAGAGACAATGGGGATGAAGGACAAGATCTTCGACATTGTTGTCCCCACGGAAGAGGAGATCGAGGTGAAGGAAGGCAAACGGCGCACCGTGGAACGGCGGGTGTTCCCCGGCTATATCCTGGTCAATATGATCCTTTCCGAGGAATCTTGGTACGTGGTGCGCAACACCCCGGGCGTGACCGGTTTTGTAGGCATGGGAAATACCCCGACACCCCTGCGCCCCGAAGAAGTATCGCAAATTATCAAACGCATGGAAGCCGAAGCCCCGCGCATCAAGGTTACCTTTAAATCCGGAGAACGGGTGCGCATCGTCGACGGTCCATTTAATGATTTCCGGGGCACCGTATCTGAAATAGACATGGAGCGCGCCAAAGTGCGGGTCATGGTCAATTTCTTTGGCCGTGAAACGCCAGTTGAATTGGATTTCTTACAGGTCGAAAAGACCTGATCGAATCAGGTGGGAGGGTGTTTCCCGATCACCCGTTAAAACCACTCAGGAGAGATAATTGTGGCAAAGAAACTAAAAGCAATTGTTCGTCTGCAGATTGAAGCCGGCAAGGCTAACCCTGCACCACCCATTGGCCCAGCCCTGGCAGGACACGGGATCAACCTGATGGCTTTCTGTAAGGAATATAATGCCCGTACAGCCAATCGTCCAGGAGAAATTATCCCGGCCGAGATCAGCATCTTCACAGATGGATCATTCAATTTCATCTTGAAAACCCCACCGGCATCTGTGCTATTGAAAAAAGCAGCCGGCGTGGCGAAGGGGTCCGCCAATGCCCCGCGCGAAAAGGTAGGTAAAGTAACGCGCAGCCAGGTGCGTGAGATCGCTGAACTGAAAATGAAAGACCTGAACGCGATTGATCTGGAAGGCGCGATGCGCCAGATTGAAGGTACGGCCCAAAATATGGGCCTGGAGATCGTGGACTAGAAACTTGTGGGAGGGCGATAAATGCCCGCTATTACCACAAAGGAGAACTGATGGCTAAACACGGTAAGAAATATCTTGCAGCGGCAGCGAAAGTCGATCCTAACCGTAATTATGAGCCAGGAGAGGCGATTGGCCTCGCAAAAGAGACCTCGACAGTAAATTTTGACGCCACGGTCGAGCTTCACATCCGACTGGGCATTGATCCTCGGCACGCCGACCAGCAGGTGCGCGATGTTGTTGTGCTCCCCCATGGCCTCGGAAAAACTGTGCGGGTGCTGGTCTTTGCCCAGGGTGAAGGAGCTTCCCTGGCCCGCGAGGCAGGTGCGGATGTCGTGGCTGACGACGATGAGACCCTGCAGAAAATTCAAGGCGGCTGGACCGAATTCGACGTAGCCATTGCCACCCCTGATATGATGGGAAAAGTTGGTCGTTTGGGCCGCGTGCTTGGTCCTCGAGGTCTGATGCCGAACCCGAAAGCGGGGACTGTGGTGCCTGCGGAGGATATCGCCAGAGTGGTCGAAGAGTCGAAGGCCGGCCGGGTTGAGTTCCGGGTGGATAAGACTGCCAACCTGCATATCCCAATCGGGAAAGCCTCTTTCGATGAGAAGAAGCTGTACGAGAATATGGCAGCTCTGATGGAAGCGATCAGGAAGGCGCGACCTTCAGCAGCCAAAGGCACTTATGTTCGCCGCATAACCCTGACCACGACCATGGGCCCCGGGATTAAGGTTGATCCCACTCAGGCCCAGGCGATGGAGATGCAAGAATAAGGACGAAACCTTTATAATTAAAATATTTCGACCGGCATCAGCCGGTTAAAACCAACTGCTTCGCCAGAGACAGCAGGCGCCAAGGGCTGAGAAGCCTGCCAGCATAATACCCTGCCGAGGTGAAGGCCACTCCTTGAGCTGATAACGACTCCGTTCCACGGAGAGGAGAGTCTTTGCCCGGCAACTGTGTGAGGCAAAGACTTTTCATTACAGGAAGGAGGTGAGAAAGCATTGGCTATATCAGAGAAACGCAAACAGGAACTCGTGGCGGAATACCAGGAATGGCTCAATAAAAGCCGGGCGATCATCCTTGTGGAATATGTCGGGCTCACGATGAAGGATATCGACAGCTTGCGCGGGAAAGCCCGCGAGGTGGGTGGAGAATTTCATGTCATCAAGAATACCTTGGCACACTTGGCTTTTGAGCAGGCTGGTTTCCCGATCCCACAAGGGTATTTTGAGGGCAGCACCGCAGCCGGATTCGCGTTTGAGGACGCGCCTGGCATGGCAAAAGCCATGGCAGATTTCTCCAAATCCGTTGAGTCCCTCAAGATAAAAGGCGGTTACCTGGAGCACCAACCGATGAGCATAAGACAGGTGATCGCTCTGGCTGATTTGCCGCCGCTGCCGATCATGCGCGCTCAATTGCTAGCTACCCTGATAGCCCCCGCCAGCAAGGTTGCCCGGATATTGGCTGAACCTGCTCGCCAAGTTGCTGCGATTCTCCAGGCTTATACTGAGAAAGATGCAGCCGCGCTTGCCGGATAGCCGTATAGAAGACGATTAATTTGCTTATTAAAGAACTCTAAGTGACAATAATCTCAAAAAGGAGTAAGGTAAAATGGCTGATCTAAAGAAAATCGCTGAAGAGCTGAGCGCTCTCTCCGTTCTGGAGGCTGCTGAACTGGTTAAGATGCTCGAAGAGAAATGGGGCGTATCTGCGGCCGCTCCCGTCGCGATGGCTGCTGCTGCTAGTCCCTCCGCGTTGGCGGCGGAGCCCGTCGAAGAGAAGACCGAATTCGACGTGGTAATTAAAGAAGCCGGGCCGAAGAAGATCGAGGTGATCAAGACAATTCGCCAGCTGACCAGTCTGGGGCTGAAAGAAGCTAAGGATATGGCTGAGACGGCTGGTGCTAAGGTACTGGAGGGCGTTAGCAATGAAGTCGCCAACGACGCCAAGTCCAAGCTTGAAGCTGCTGGTGCCGTAATCGAGCTGGCCTGAATCGCTAATATCCTGAGGAATGGGCCGCCCAAAGTCCAGGTCATCTCTTAATATCCAGGATTCCGGCGGCCTTTTTTCTTTTCCCAGGCTGTGGTATATTCATTGAAGAAAATATGTCGCTCGCAGACCCTTTGCGAAGATTTGGAAAACAGGAGGGCTTATGAGTGCACGCATCTTAGTCATCGAAGACGATGAGGCTATCCTCAAGTTTCTCCGCCGCGGACTGGCCTACGAAGGCTATCAGGTAGATGCCGCGACCGACGGTCACACTGGCCTGGCGATCGCCCGGGACAATCCCCCTGACCTAGTGGTCTTAGATTTGATGCTGCCAGGAATCGACGGATTAGAGGTATGTCGACGCCTACGCACTGGCGGCCCTGTGCCGATTTTGATTCTCACGGCAAAAGATACAGTTAACGACCGGGTACTCGGCCTGGATATGGGCGCTGATGATTACCTGGTCAAGCCGTTCAACTTAGATGAACTCCTGGCGCGCATCCGCGCCTTGCTGCGGCGGGCTCAACCCAGCCGCCCCCAGGTTTTACGGTTTGCAGATCTTTCGCTGGATACCGGTACCCGTCAAGCGTATCGCGGCGAACGAACTATTTCCTTGACTGCCAAAGAGTATGACCTTCTCGAACTCTTTATGCGCCATCCGCGCCAGGTCCTCACGCGTGATATGATCTTCGATCGAGTTTGGGGTTACGATTTTGGTGGCGAGAGCAACATCATCGAAGTTTATATCCGTTATTTACGCCAGAAACTCGAGCTGGAGGAGGAAATTCGTCTGATCCATACTGTGCGCGGCATGGGCTACGTGCTGCGCGAACCCATCTGACCGCTGGAATGTCCCTGCGCGCGCGTCTAACGCTGCTCTTCACAACACTGCTGGGTGGGATATTGCTTCTGTTTGGCGTTACAATCTACCTCTTTGTCAATTACCTGCTGATCAATCAAATCGACGAAAAACTGGTCCAGACTTTCGAAGAAATTCGCAACAACATGCAAGTGGAGTCGGCGAGGGATATGGAAGTGATCAAGTTACCTTCGCTTGACCTGGTTGAAAGCGTTTACGCCCTGGCGTGGGATCGGCATGGGCAGCTGATCTCCTCCAATATCCCTGGTTTCCTGGGTCCTTTTGATAGCCTCGGCTGGCAGTCACCTGTCCCGATCTTCCACGACGTTTATATCGATGAGGTTCACTTACGTGTGTTGAGCGTCCCTCTGGAGGTCGGTGGACACCTGATTGGCAAGCTGCAATTGGCCAGCAGTCTTGCGGTAGTTGATGCAACCCTAGGGGCGCTGGTGCCCGTTTTGTTGGTCGGCGCGATCATATCGATGGCCGTGGCCGGTCTGGTCGGCTGGTTGAGCACCCGTCGTGCCCTGGCCCCTCTGAAAGCAGTTACACAAACTGCGCTCCAGATCACCCGGGCAGACGACTTGTCCCGCCGTATCTCCTATCAAGGATCGCCGGACGATGAAGTAGGCCAGCTGATTCATGCCTTCAATCAGACTCTCGGCCGTCTAGAAAATCTATTCAACACCCAAAGGCGCTTCCTGGCAGATGTTGGTCATGAGCTGCGCACTCCCCTCACGGTTATTAAGGGCAATGTCGATCTGATGCGCCACATGGGTTCTTCAGATGAAGAATCGCTGGGTGGGATTGACACCGAGGTTGACCGTCTGACGCGTCTGGTCGGCGATTTGTTGCTCCTGGCTCAGGCGGAATCGGGCAAACTTCCCCTGGACAGGCGCGTGGTTGAATTGGACACACTGGTCTTGGAAGGGCTTCAGCAGATGCGCGTGCTTGCTCGCGATAGATTGCAGCTGCGATTAGGTGATATCGATCAGGTGCTCGTGTGCGGCGACCAAGACCGGCTCAAACAAGTTTTAGTAAACCTGATTGGGAATGCTATCAATTACACACCCAGTGGGGGGGAGGTGATCGTGGGATTGGGCAAAGTTGGCAACCAGGCCAAGCTCACCGTGCACGACACTGGACCTGGCATTCCGCCGGGTGATCTTCCGCATGTCTTTGAGCGGTTTTATCGTGGGGAGAAATCGCGCACCCGTTCACGAGATGGTAAAGGTTTTGGACTGGGCCTTTCTATCGCTTATTGGATCGTCCGCAATCATGGAGGCAGGATAGAAGTAGATTCAAAAGAGGGACTGGGGACAACCTTCGTTGTGTGGCTGCCTTTGGCCGTGGGGGATTGCGTATCTTAGATACAATCTCTGTCAAGTTAAGGAGGTTTGCTTCGACCCTGCGTTCATTGCAGGATCGAAGCAATGATGATCAATTTACCGGTTTGGTGGGAGTGAGGAACGGTTAGTTCCGCTGTTGCCGCTTGACCGGGCGCTCATGGTTAATGGGTGATAGGTTGGTTCAGGGCGGGAATAGAGTTGCTCGCTTTGCTGACTTGATTTATAAGCGCTCCGGTGATTGGTAGCTGCAACCGGTGTCACCGTATTCGGGTTGCGAGGAGAATTTACGGAGGGATTGACTCGGTTTGAGTTGGGTCTGTTTAACGGGTAGGCTCCATATTGACCTTGCCCAATCCGCCGATCGGCCTGGCTAAAGAGTCGATCCCCGGCGACAGAGAAAGTGCCAATAATCATGACCCTGATCAGCCAGACGAGGGTGGCTACGAAGATCGGAACTATTCTTAAGAGGGTTTCTCGTTCAACGACCGCATTCCCCAGGTTTTCCCGATTGAGCAGGGCGATGGATACACCCCACCAGGTGAGCATGGCGTTCATGGTCGCCGCCAGTAGCCATGCGCCAAAGAGATACCACACTTCCGTCGGCTCGTTGGCGCCTTCTTCAGGGGTAAAAAGCCGGGCGATGCCAGCGAAGTCAATCCCACAAAAGGCGATCGCCAGGATGGTAGCCCAACGCAAACCCGCGAAATCGAGGTCCCCGAGCAAGTCTGATAGGGCGAAAACCGTCGTGCTGTAATTAAATATTTCGAAGGCGAGCAGGGCAACGACGATTATGATGCCGAATGCCAATCCGCGCCTCAAGCTGATGCGGTGCATAAACCCATTGAACTTCAGATCACGTACAGCGGTTGTATTCATATTGCCTCCTTAAATATCATGGCTATCGGGTTTAAGATACCTATGTTGCCGCCGGGATACTCCAGAGTTAGCCTCTGATGAATGCAGCAACTCGGGTTAATTATAGAACATTTGTTCGATTTGTCAAGGTTTTTTTCAAGATCAGATTCTTGACAATTTAGAACATATGTGCTATTTTAATGCAGCCAGTTATTTTTGTCAACTGTTTTACGAGTTTTATGGAGGTCGATATGGGTCCGGTTGTTCAACTAATCTTTCCTGGAGCGATGCTGGGAAGTTTGATCCTGGCTTCCTTCACCATGAAAATAACCGAGAGTGTCTCATGGCCAGCAGCTTTGATATCAGAGGTCAAGATATATAATTCAAACGACAATATGGATCAAGGAGAGAAAAATGACCAAGCCTCAATTTCGCTGAAAGGAAGCGAAGAGAAGGTTTCGGAAAAAGACCAAGAAAATGATGAATCGAAGAATAAGGATACTAATAAATGCCTGGTGAGTGGTAATTATCCGGAAAGCATCCGTCAATGGTGTAAGTTAATTACCGAATATTCGAAGAAGAACAAACTTGATCCAGACCTGATTGCTGCATTGATATGGCAAGAGAGTGGAGGCAATCCTGTCGCGTATTCACGGAGCGGAGCTGTCGGACTGATGCAAGTCATGCCAAAGGATGGGATTGCGGCAACTTTTCAGTGCAAGAATGGTCCGTGTTTTGCTAGCCGTCCGAGCATTAAAGAGCTACAAGATCCTAAGTTCAACATCAAATATGGTACTGGAATGCTTGCGGGGTTGGTGAATAGACATGGCAGCGTTCGAGAAGCATTGAAATACTATGGGCCAATGAATGTTGGTTATTATTATGCTGATAAAGTAATTGGGATTTTTAATAATTACGGAGATTGAGGAAAATTCTCCGCGATCAGATGGAAATGCAGTTGGGGTATTTCCTGGTATTTTCCCCCGTTCACGATCAAACGATATCCCCCTGTCTCCAACGAGAATCGCTTAACAATCGATTGAATGGTTTTAACCAGATCAGCTAACAAAATATTATCCTCTTCACTTATATCCATAAGACTGGCGATGGCCTTCTTGGGTATTAACAAGATGTGCAAGGGAAAAGCTGGCTGAGGGTGGTGGAAAGCGATGAGCGTATTTGTCTCGGATATGCGATCGACTGGAATAAGCTTATTCATATGCGCGAATAAAAAACCGGTAATAAAAGGACCGATAGGGGTGCGTAACAAGAAAAACGTGATGCGTAATGCGTAACTCGTAAAGGTTTTCCCAATCTAATAGCATTACGATACCCGGCTATAACATTGCCATTAATTTTAATCTAAGTTTAGCAGGCTCGCTGCACTCAATAACCAGGTCTTTAGCTGCGTGAAAAATCAAAAAGTCTTGCATTGATTTGGCGATATCGGCGATGAACTCTTCAGTGATTTCAATATCCGCTTCCAAATAAATTCCTTTGATCCGCATGACGCCGTTTTTTCGGTCTAGCTGCGGATCAAACCGGCCAACCAGTCGGTCTCTGTGCAAGATGGGCAGGCAGAAATAACCCCAAATGCGCTGCGCTTCCGGTTTGTACGCTTCCAAGACGTTGCGGAAATTCCAGATTTGAACATCGCGGCCACGCGCCCAGAACAGGTTGTCGAACGGCTGAGGAAGGTTGTCCGGCCTGGATTTAATGCCCCATCACCAGCCTTGCTCAGGAGAGGCAGGCTCTCCCGGTGAACTACCAATGGATAGACCATCCTATCATGCATACGAGCCTGCACCTCAATCAATGTACCTTCCTTGATCAGGTGTTCGAGATAAGTTCGGACTTGCCCGCGTTTCAAGAAAGTGTACTCAGCAAGCTGGATGGGCTGGCAGATTCCCAAAGCTCGGACAGCTTGTTCAATCCAATAATGGTTGCGCTCTTCCCGGGTCGGCTCACTGGTATCTACCCAATTCGGCAGGACGCGTTCCCGCAGGTCGTAAACTCGTTGGAAGTTGAGGCGATCAGCGATCATTAGATCTCCCCAGGCATAGAGGTGTTCCAACGCATTCTTGGCTGGTTTCCAATCCCACCAGCTGCCACGCTTGGGACCTTTATATTCGAAATCCGCTGCCCGCACCGGGCCGTTCTGGCGAATGCGTTCCATTACCTTATGTAAGAGTTCGCTGCTTTCTGGATCTTGAAGCCACTTGAGAGACATTCCCGCCGGATTTTCACGTAGCCTGCGCATATGGGGGATTTGATAGCGGTAATCTTCCAGGGGGATTATTGAAGCAGCATGTTGCCAGCCTTCAAACAGACGGCGCTCGTTGGGATCATAGATCAGGCGGTCGAAATCCGCGGGATCATAACGGCCAAGCCGGCTCCACAAGACCAGGTAGTGACTGCGTCGTACCATTTGCAAGGTGTCCAACTGGACACAGCCAAGCTGTTTGACAGTAGCAGAGATCACTTCCCTTGTAGGAGCACCCTCCAGACCGTTGGGCGTGGTCAAGCCTTGGGCGTGCAAAGCCAAGGCGCGTACTGCGGGGAGATCATAGATTGTGTTCAATTACCCATTGGAGAAAGAATGTAAATTGCCCAACCGAAATACTGGCGGCCATAGCGCAGATACTCATCCTGGCTTTGATGGAGGTGGTCGATCACCTCCTGGCGTTCCGGGTGATCGGGATTCTCCTCGATCCAACGCACCAGTCCATACCAATTGCCAGCTTCATAGCGGTCCCAGTCATCGTGGCTGGCGCGCAGCATATACTCAAAATCGAAGCCTTCGTCGTGAGCCATCTTCAGCAGGTCAACCTCCATGTTTACCTCTTTCTGCTGGAGGCGGAAATCTGACGGCATCTGGTCGGTGAGCCAATAAGCTTCACCGATTACTAGTCTCCCGCCGTCTTTAATGGCCTCCCGCATGGCGCGGATAGAAGCTGCAAAGCCATCCCAGATAAAAGTCGCCCCACTGCAAACGGCGAGATCAAAAGCATGCCTGGCGAAGGGATAGGAGGCTCCATCGGCGCAGGATATTTCGATGCGGTCGGCAAATCCAGCCGCGGTGATCCGCTGCCGCGCCCGTTGGCAGGCATATTCACGGATGTCGATGCCCACGCCGGAAATACCAAACTGCTCCGCCCACAGGGCAAGCACTTCCCCGAAGCCGCAGCCAAAATCGATCACCTGGCTATCGGAGTTTAGCCGGAGCATTTTACCAAGCGTAACGATCTTCTCGGGAGAGATGGGATTGATCAGGTCCAGGTAGCGTTCGGATATATTCTTAAGATCAAAGAACTTCATCAGCGGGTTCTCTCATTCAAGTCCAGGGATTTTCCATGGTTTGGATCAAGATAGGCGTACCGATCTTGATATTAGGCCGACGTGTCACCAACCAGATCACCAGTTCGGCGATATCTTCCGGGTAGAGGCATTTGTTGTGATCCAGTCCCGGGGAATTTTGTGTCATCTCGGTAACCACCATGCCGGGGCAGATGGTGTTAACGCGGATGCCGAGTTCCTGGTTCTCGCGCTGGATGTATTCGCCCAAGGCATTCAGAGCGTGCTTGGAAACGCCATACGCGCCGTCTCCCAGGTAGTGTTCCAAGCCAGATTCAGAACTGATGTTGACGATCTGGCCGTGAAGCTGGGCACGCATGATTGGGAGCACCGCGCGCGCGGCCAGGAAAGGGCCGCGCAAGTTGATCGCCTGGATGCGATCCCATTCCTCGACCGCGTGTGTGTGGATAGAACTACCGCCGTCGATAGCGGCATTATTGATCAGGATATCAATCCTTCTAAAGACTTGCAGGGAGGTCTGCACCAGATGTTCGACATCATGTTCGTCAGAGATATCAGCCACCACGGCCAGGGCTTCTCCGCTGGCGAGCCGAATGGCCTGGACAGTCTCCTCAAGAGGAGCTTGACGCCGTCCGCAGACGACTACTTTGACGCCTTCCACGGCTAAAGCCAGGGCGACGCCGCGCCCGATGCCGGTCCCTCCGCCGGTGACAATGGCGACCTGGTTCTCTAATCTCTTCATTGGGTAACTCCCTTGTTGTTGACAAAGGACGGACTGCGAATGCCCAAGTCAAAGGTGGTTGGTTTTTCATTATTTCATTGCGGCGATCGCATTAACATCTTTCACCTCGGGGAGGATGTGCTGCCATTTCAAATCGCTCAAATTCGCAGCAAGCAAATCGCCGTTGGAGAGAATTGCGAGCAATTCATCACCGACTTGAGTGAAGCGCTCAACCATATGATGACTCCAGGGGACATCCAAGCCGCTGGAGGCGAGCTGCCATGTGCGGCCACCATCGCGAGTCTGCTCTATGCGCCCATTGCGGTCGACAAAATCTGCCGGACCGAGAATCATATGGTCGGGATCAGCCGGGTCAAGCCAGGTGGCGCGACAATAGCAGCTCCGGTAGAGGTTCTCCCAGGTCGACCCGCCGTCGGACGAATGGAAGAACCCGCCACCGGTAGGGGCGGCAACCAGGTCAGACGAGACCGGGGAAACTTCAATCGAGTGAACGTCCGAATGGACAAATCCGGGACGCGGCATGTGATCTGGGTCGCCCCGGCTGCCAGCTGGAAGGTGCCAGGTCTCTCCGGCATCCTTCGAGACCAACACACAACCATCTTCGACGGCAGCATAGCCGCGTGTGCCAAGAAAAGCAAAGCCACGCAAGCAGCCAGCCAGCGGGGAGTATGGCAAGGACCAACCGTGTTTTTTGCGTAGCTGCTCTACCTCGGGACAGAGTCGCCATGACCTGCCGCCGTCTTGAGAGACAAATATTCCCGCTGGTTCGCTGCCAGCGAAGGCGCGCTGCCAATCGTTTGGATGTAAAGCCAACCAACGGATATGGCGGATAGTCAATCCGGCGTCCGCTTCTTGCCAGATATCCCCCATATCGTCCGAGCGATAGACCCCGTCCTGCGTTCCAGCTAGAAGGACACCCTCTTCTACAGCCATGGAGGTGAGATAATGGTCTTTTAGAGCGTAGCGGACTGCATGCCAGGCCTCTCCCCGAGATTCACTAACCACGAGACCGTTCGATGTACCAATAAAGATTACTTTGTTCATGATTTAAACTACCTTCTCAATTTCAATAGCACCGTTTTCAATTCCTTTAGCCAGTTGATCGCGCCAACTCATGGCATTCGGTACCTCTATATCCTCTCTGATCAGAAACCTAACTCCTTAAGAATTTGTGATTCGGATCGCGTGCTTTCCATTTTCCCTAACAGCTCTTTCCAGAACTGGTCATTGTAGCGGCGGGAGCGCACCGGAAGGGGCATCGGAACCCCCCAACCCAGCAAGAGGACTTCCTCCTTGGGCTGCAAGCGGGCGAGCATGCCGCGCAGCGCCTCACGCCCGGACAGTCCGGAAAGCACGGCGCGGATATCGTCCTCATCACCCAACCAGCCCGAGATGCGCGTGCCTAGCTGCGACATGACCTCGTCATATATCTGCGATGGACGCTGATCGATGATCAACAAAGTGACGTAGTACTTGCGCAACTCACGGGCGATGGTGCTGAAGGTCGTCTGGGCGGCCATCTCCCGGTTGAGCAGCTTGTGAGCTTCCTCCAGAACGATCACCAGCGGGCGCGGCTCGTCCTTGCCCGAGGCGCGGAAGTCGTTGGTGTTCTTCTCCCAGGCCTGGCGGATGCGCCGTGTCAGCAGGTTGCTCACCAGCAGGTAATCCAGGTCGCTCTCATGCTTACCGAAGGATAATACGACGTGCTGTCCAGCCTCCAGGGCCTTAATGATCTCGCTGATGCTGTCGCTAGCCGGGTTTTCGACCACGTAGGACAGGCGGAAGACGCGCCCAAGCTTCGAGTGCAGGCCTTCGGCAGCCATCACATTAACTCCGGCGTTGTTTGCCCAGTGCGCCACGCTGCTTGGGGCAGGCACCTTTTTGCCGTTCTCATCCTCGACCAGCGCGCCGTTGACCATCTCTCGAAAGGCAGAGAACCATTCCTCCCGGCCGAAGGAGCTCACCAGGGCTTCGAGGGTAGTTGGGGTGGTCTCTTTCAAATTAAGTTCGCGGGTCAGCAGCTCGATGTCATCTGGCTGGATGTCGCGCATGGCGATCTCCAGGTTGAAGTCGGGCGTCTGGCCGCGGATCTGTGCGCCCTGTCCCAGGCCAACCACGCGCACGCGGCTGGGGAATTTATTCTTTAAGCCGGTGACATGCTCGCCGGTATCGGAGGCGGTGTCGTCAAATCCATACTCGTTGTGCATATCGTAGATCAGCACCGAGGCGCGGTTGAAATGGATCAAGCCGGCCAGCACCAGGCGGGTGAGGAAGGACTTGCCAGTGCCAGTGGCGCCGAATACTCCGGAGGAACGCTGGACAAACTTATCCAGGTTGAGGCAGACGGGATGGCCCTGCTCGCGAGTATAGCCGATGGGAAAGTTGCCGCTTTCTTCGGGTTTGCCGAAGATTTCGGCGATATCGCCGGGGGCGGCCAGCCGGACTGGGGTATGGTGAGCGGGGATGGTCTTAACCGGCAATGGGCGTGGTACAGGTCGCAATCCCTGGGCTAATTCGTCAGCCCACACCTGGTACGCCTGGCTTCCGGGTTCCGGACCCCGCTCCAGCATCAAAGCCGGCAGCATCTCCAGGTTGGTATAGAGCGTTTGCCCGTGGAGCAGGCGTGCCAGGTCTGCTGGCAGGCGGGTTTCGCTTTGTTCGTCGGCGAAGCGCGGATCCGTCGCGCCCAGCTGTAAATCCGTTACTAATCCGTAAAATAACCATTCGCCGCTTTCGACCACGACGAACGCCCCTTCCTGCACAGCTTGAGAGGGCACAATGAGGCGAATACGCAGATTTTCCTTCAGCCCACCGCCAACGATGTAACCAATGGGAGATGAATTTGGCGGCGTAAGCGGTAAAGTATCACTCATTTGCTATCCCTCATTTGGATTGTTAGCTGGGAATCCCACTGGATGCGCCTTGTGGAAAGAGACTGTTTATACTCTTCCAATACACCTTCAGTGATAGATTCTATCGGTTCGTAACCGATGTCTGCCCAAAAAGTATTTAGTGTTTGAAAAGACATTCGAGATGCAGCTTGAGAGAGGTCAATTCTCATCAAGGTCTCTTTGGTATAAGGTCTTTTTGAATCCTCAAAAACGATTGAGTGAAGAAATTCCTTTACAGTAGAGGTATTGAGCAACGAATTTGTTAACAATGCTTCTATGTAGGTATTAAAACCAAGCAAGTAACAAGTGTCATCCAGCATGACTGGACAGTTGTTGATAGGTAATACTAACGAGAAGTTCGGTTGTTTGTATAGACCCGAAATAGCGACTTTGTAGGGCTTGAAGGAATATTCACCGATGCCGAAAATCGCGAACCGCGGTTTATTAATGTAAATACTCGACTTGCGCTTCTCAAAGTCTCGGCTATTTTTAACAAGGTAGCTCCAAAGCTTTGGAGCGTTGACTTCCAGACTTGATGTATCATCGAGAAGCCTGGTTTGTGTAATGATCACTTTCTTTCGGGGATTGCTCGCCTCAAAACCTCTCAGATCAGAGCTTTTCAGAAGCCAATATGCAAACCCTCCTTCAATGTCTACAATGTCACCGTTACCGTTCATTAAAATGTTATCTTTTACGTCCAATTCCATGACTTTAGAGCAGTCATGTTTGACACCCTGTCGCCAGATGAAAATGGATTTCCCATCCATATATGAGGTACTCTCATATTCTTTCACATTAGATACAAATTTGTTTCTTATCCAACCATATTCCCTCTTCACTTGTTCAGGGTGTTCGAGAGAGGCAACTTGACAGATATGAGTAGTGTTGGATGCGTCAAGCTCCATGACAAACAAACTAGCATCCACTGCTACGCCAAATTCACGGCCTGCGTCAATTTCAATTTGACGGATATTAGCGACCTTATACTGCTTTTGAGGAAGAAACTTGACAATGTTCTTCGCTACAGAGTTTTTACAGAGCATCGCAAGTAGACCCTCATGACAGTCTGAAAATAAATCAAGCATACGAAGCAAAATAAATTCCGCTATATCAAAATTGCTTTTGCCTGTGATGGCGTCCATTCCATTGAGAGCTTTTATGTTTCGCTTCTCCGGTAAATTCCTTGCTTCTAAGGATCCAATCTCAGAGCTAGTCACCCAAGGTGGATTTCCAATAACCAAAAGTTTTTGGGCTTTGATAATTCTTTTAGGAAAGCGATGTGTGAATATGTCATCTTGGTTTAACTCAATCTCTGTTGAGGTGGGCCCACTCAACAATGCCTTTATTAGCAAGGATAACTTTAAGTGCCATACATATTTTTCCTGAATTTCAACGCCATAAATTCGCTCAATATTTGGGAATGTCCGTAACATAGCAATAATAAAATTTCCTGTTCCGAAAGTTGGTTCAACGACAACGCGTGGAACGTAATTTGCTTCGGAAAGAATACGACACACCCTCCATGCCAGATCGGGAGAGGTTTGAAAATCACCCCACTCTCGGTTTTGGGAGGCAAGTGATATTTGGGCGGGTATTGTGATGATACTCCGAAACTCATCATAAGTCCCACGATCCTCAAAGAAATTGAAAATACCTGTCAAACGGTGTAGTTCTTCATTAGCGAGCTCGAAATTGGAAAAGCCTGATACTAATTCAACTATACTCGTCTGACTCAACTCAACTATGCGTTCTGCGACAGCATCAGCAATCGAATGACTCATACGATTTTCACAATTCCAGGAACCAACACTGTTAGATATACGATCCGGCTATACTGGAGTCTCCATTGAAGAGCGTTTGAGATGGTTAGATATCCTAGGGTTGGAGGCGACTGCATGATTTCGTCTGCAAGGTTATTGTAGACAATCTCATCACCGGGAAGGTTACGGTCGTAAAGAAAAGCCAAAATATCATCTCGGTTTCCGTCTCGGCCAAGAATCTCAAGAATACCTCGCGTTGTTTGGTAATCTGCAGTGCGGCTCTTTTGAATAAGCGCACAACTGCGGAAATTAAGGTGTGCTGATCTTCCTTCTTGGATGTCCTGCTTTTCATAGACAAATAAGAGTAAATTGTATCCAAGTCCATAAACTTTTTGCCGTGCCGATTGAAAAGGGCAGGACGATTGAGGCTGTCGTGTAGATGTTACCTTGATATCCGTTTCAAGTGATGGCAAATCAAGTCCAGAAACAGAACTGCCGATCAGCACTTCGTAATCTGAAACTAGCCGTTCCTCAAATTTGTGTTCAATGAAAGTACCAACAGCCTTTCCATCAGTTACACCGAATAACTCGGTGTATGTGTGATCCGTCGTGCAGAATTCTCGTGCAGCGGAAATTAAGTCTGATTGAGTCAGCGATTTCTTCAAGAATCTCTCCTGATTGTCATGACGGGAATACATCTGTCAATGCACTGAGCACTGACATCAAGCTTGGATAATCATCCCTCAGAAGAACAATGAGTTCTTTGGTAGCCGAAACTGCCCAATCGGGATTTCCTGCACTGGCATGCACCGCTTGCGCTTGCTGCACGTGTGCAGCAAGGATTTCCCCGACAGGCAGGTCCTTGGCGCGCAGGATGTGGCGCAGGTAGCCGAACCGCCCGTCGGCGGTGAAGCGGCGTATGTCCTCAGCGCTGCATAAGTAGATCATGTCCAGGCTGAGCGGCGGGCGCGGCGGTAACAGGTGGTAGATACGGCCATCCTGCTGATAGCCGACTGTCAGCACGCTCATCTCCACCGGCACGTTGCGGTTGAGGCGGTTGTCGGCGATGACGGCTGCGTCCACTCCATCGGCGGTGACCAGCTGGCGCACCAGCCCGTCGTCGTCGATGTGGATATCGTGAATCAGACCATAGACCTGGTAGCCGTCTTCCAGCGGGACGCTCACCAGCGCCCCAAAAGAAGGGAGATTCAATTGGCTAACCCGGCAGCCCACAACAAAGCCGGAGGTGCCGGCGCGCAACATTCGTCCGATCTCAATGGTCGTCATCCTTCGTACCTCGCTCTGCTGGAAAGTTCTTTGGCAGCCTGCTTGGAGGACTGTTCTCCAACCTTAACCCCGCGTCTGCGTAGTTCAAGGGCGATCATTGCGGTAATCTGCTCCTTCTCCTGGAGGCTCACCAGCGCGGTCTCGTGGGCGCGGTGAAGCAAATATGGATAGGGGCGCGAGCCCATGACGCGGCACTGGTGGATAAGGACGGCATGCAAGTCGTCTAACATGCGCGGGTTTTCGGCGACCCAGGCAGGGATCTCGACCCGCGCCAGCCAAGCGCGCCCAGGCCTACCTACATTAAGATAAAAAAAGTGTAGCGATAGTGGGCCCGTGTATACCTTGGAGGAGGGCGATTGCACCGCAAATACCGGCGATCGCTCGCCAGCACCAAGCAAAGGATAGTAAAGGTCAATGTCGTACACTCCCCGCAAAGGATGACGCTTCTTGATCTCGGAGAACTCAGCCTCCGGTGTAATGGCCACTTCCAGCAAGCGGACCACCAGGTTGGTGCCTGGCTTGTCGACATACCCAGCGGTAATCACACCCAGGCTCTGCATCTGAAAAAGCACATCCAAGTACTCGGCCAGACTTTTCTGAAATTCAGAAGACTCTTCACCCACCAGCTCTTTGCTGGCGTAGATCTCCATGAGACCATCTGTAAAAGTGATCACAGGTGGTGTTGCCTGGGCAGCCTGCCGGGCTAACATTGTCCGCTCATTCAGATCGCGGCGCAGCGCCAGCAATGCGTCACTCATCATACCGGTAGAGGTATAGAGGTCTTCGTCATAAAACAGGCGAGTAAAGGCTGTTGTTTCAGGAGGCGCATCTGAGCCATAAACCATGCGGATCACACCAACATTGGTCAGCCCGTATTCGACTTCTGCATGGCGGTCGGGGGCAATCTGTGATCCATCTGCCGCCAACACAGTCGTCTGCGGAGGAAGATCAGGCTGCGGGAAACGATCGTCCAGCGCCTCGCTGACCGGCAAGGCGCAGCGCAGGGAAGGATCATGGCTGCGAACCACATCTTGTACTTTCAGGCGTAATTCTTCTATCCGATGAGCGTTGCTTTCCAGGAGCATGCAAGTTTGCTGTCTCAATTCCTGCAGGCGCTGTTCGCGCAGGGGCGCGTTCTCGCCCAGCTGCCTGACTTGCTCTCGAATTTGTAGAAAATCTAAAGCCATACCTTTTCTCCCTGGCTTCCCGGCTGCATTTTCAGAACAATTGTTTGGATATTGTACAACCTGTCTGCAGCAGGCGCAAGGGGAAAGTGAGCGGATTTTGAGCTTCAAGCTGCCATACTCTGGGGTAAAATGGGGGAATTAGCGGACTGAGTGGCTAAGTCTTTGAGCGATCCAAATGAGCGCCATTACCAGACCTCTGACCCCGCCTGCCAGCCATCTGCGCCCGTTCGACGTGCGGCGTGATTTGAACGCCGTCGCCAACTTGGTGGAAGCGTGCTTCGCCGATACCCTTGATGAAGACGGTCAGCGCTACGTCGAGCAAATGCACACCGCAGCGCGTAACCCGAGCTACTTGCGCTGGGCAGCGAACGTGGCCGATCATATATCGATGCCCCTATCCGGTTATGTATGGGAAGAAAATGGCTACCTGGCAGGCAATCTCAGCCTGATCCCCTTCACCTTACAGGGACAGAGGCGTTACCTGATCGCCAATGTTGCGGTCGACCCCGTTTACCGCCGCAAGGGTATCGCGCGTGCCCTTACCAACATTGCCCTGGAACATGCCCGCAACCGAGGCGCGTCTGCTGTATGGCTACACGTGCGCGAGGAAAATATTCCTGCGTTTAACCTCTATCTGTCTTTGGGGTTTGCCGAACGCGCCCGGCGCACGACCTGGGAAAGCAATCTTAAATCCCCGCATCTCGCTTCCCTTGGGGAGAGCTGGCAGTCAAGCGGGGTTACGTTCATCCCACCGCGCTCACAGCATTGGCCGCAACAACGTGCCTGGCTGGAACGCATTTACCCACCCGAATTGACCTGGCATTTTCCGTTCAACCTCAACGTGCTGCGCCCGGACTTGTGGGGAGGGATTTACCGGTTCCTGGCTGGGGTCGACGTGCGCCAGTGGGCGGCTGAGCGGGAGCGGAAATTGCTGGGGGTGTTATCCTGGCAGCCACAACCCGACCACGCTGACCACCTGTGGCTGGCCTCCACTCCGGAAAACGAAGAGTTGGTTATCGCGGCTCTGCTGCCCCACGCCCGGCGGAAATTAGCCCAGCGTAAGCGGATGGTAGTGGATTACCCAGCTGGCCGCGGGGTACAGGCCTTTCAGGATGCCAGCTTCCATTTAATGCAGACTTTAATTTGGATGGAGGTGAAGATACAAGACCAGGGATAAGGGGAATTCTCCGCCTTGGATTATGTATTTTCAAAGAGAGTGACAATGTTCGGTACCGTTCGTGTTGAAAATCTTTCCAAGACTTACCAGGTCCGCCAGCGAAAGGGGTTGTTCAAGTCCCAGAAAACATCGGTAGAAGCGCTGAAGGGGGTAACCATGGAAGTGCATGCAGGTGAAATCTTCGGCCTGCTCGGCCCAAACGGAGCTGGAAAGACAACTCTAATCAAGATCCTCACCACTTTGCTGTTACCTACCAGCGGCGACGCCTGGGTCAATGGTTATCGAATCGGGCGCCAGGAGAACCAGGTGCGAGCTACGGTAGGATGCATGCTGATGGGCGAGCGCGGTCTGTACTGGAAACTGACCGGACGCGAGAACCTGGAATACTTTGGCGCGCTCTACCACCTCTCCCTAAACGAGCGGCGTCGCCGCGCCCAGGAGATCATCGACCTGCTCAGCTTGAAAGATATTTCGGAGAGAACTGTTGAGACCTATTCGTCGGGTCAGAAGATGAATCTGGCCTTTGGGAAAGCCTTGATAAACGACGCGCCGCTCCTGGTGTTGGATGAACCGACCAACACCCTGGACGTGCCGTCTGCCAGCGAGCTGCGCGCCATCGTACGCGATTTGAACGCCCAGGGCAAGACGGTCATCTATACGACCCATATCATGGCCGAGGCTGAAACCCTGTGCGACCGGGTGGCGATAATCGACTACGGGCGGTTATTGGCTTTGGGTACCATCAACGAATTAAAGACATCCATCGAGCGCAGCCAGGTCACGCGGATTGAGGGGGTGATCTCCTCTAAAGCAGTGGCTGCAGTGCGCCGCCTGGCCGATGTCGAGCAGGTCACCCGTACCGCCAAAGATGGAGGAGATTTGCTGACTGTCGTCACTCGCAACAGCCATCAAATCCTGCCGCAGCTGATCGCCGTCCTAAGTGAAGCAGGAGCCGCGATTCAAAAGATTACCCCCGAGGAAGTCACCCTGGAAGACGTCTTCATCGCCAAGACCGGGCGCACACTCGCCGAGGATACCCGCGAAAGGTAAACGTTCGATGGATATCAGGGTTCCTTCGCTGCGATCAAACTCGTCCGTCTTGATAGCCAGTATGCGTATGCGGCTGATGACCATTTCACGTTATCCCGGCCAGCTGGTCCTGGATATCATCATCCCGATCGTGTTTGCGGCTATGCCGATATTACTGGGGCGGGCTACGTCGGGCGCAAACGCCGGGGTGATCTTCGCCCAGAACACTGGCACCAGCAATTATGTCGCCTATATGTTAATTGGCTCCAGCGTATTCACCATCGTCAGCTTTGCTTTCTGGCATATCGCATATTGGCTGCGTTGGGAGCAAGAAACCGGCACCCTGGAAGCGCTCTACCTCAGCCCGACGGCCCGCATCTGGGTGGTGGCCGGCACCGCGTTGTACAGCTGCCTGCGTTCACTGTTCTCCGCGCTGGCGGCCTATCTGTTGGGATCATTCATCCTGGGCGTGAAACCGTTCGAGGGTGAAGTCGGCCTGGCGTTTCTATTTATCCTGTCTGGCCTGGTCCCGCTCTATGGGCTAACCCTGCTCTTTGGGGCAGTTGTGCTCAAAGTGAAGGAGGCCAATGCCCTGATCAACCTTATGCAATGGGGGGTCAGCTTCCTGATGGGAATTTTCTTTCCAATCGCGGTTTTTCCCCCTTTATTGAGGACCCTGGCATTACTTTTTCCTCCCACCTGGATGACCAATGGGGTGCGCGCTGCCCTGCTGGGAGTAGGCTACTTCTTTCAGGAGTGGTACCTTGATCTGGCCGTTTTGTGGGCTTTTCTGCTCGTCGCGCCTTTGTTCGGATATTGGGTCTTCGCCAACGTTGAGACCAGCGTGCGACGTAATGAGGGGGTTGGACAGTTCTGAGCGTTTGAACGTTTAAAGGTTGGAATGTTATAACGTTAAGAGATTGAATGATCTACCGGCAGAATTACCAGGAGTAAATGGACCGATCACCAGATGGGCAAATGAGCAGACCAGCACTCAGCGTTCAGCAATCATCAATCAGCAATCTGAAATCCGGGTGGAGCACGTTCTGGGCGATGGTGCGCAAGGAGCTGATTCTGATCGCACGCTATCCGGTCAACTTTGTGGCCTCTTTTGGTCAGGTTTTTTTGATCGTAGCGATCTTCTCGTTAGGCGGTAAGACTTTCAGCGTCAACCTGAACAACGCAGGGAACGGAAGCCAGGCTGGCATAGGCAACCCGTCAGGTGTGGTTATTTATGGGTTTATGCTGTTCATGTTCCTCAGCGATACCTTGTGGACGATCGGCTATAACGTGCGCCACGAGCAGGTGCAGGGGACGCTGGAGCAGCTCTACCTGAGCCCGGCCAGCAAATTCGCCAGCCTGATCTCGCGTGTGGCGAACACGCTGCTGTGGACGGGGCTGCTCACCCTGGCAGCGAGCGGATTGATGGTGGTCATGATCGGCCACCTACCTTTCGAGAATCCAGGGCTCGGGCTTTACCTGTTAGTGATGAGCCTGGCAGGCACGTTTGGGGTGGGGTTCGCCTTCGCCGCCCTCACCCTGCGAATCCGTGAGACCGCCCAAACGATGGCCAACCTGCTTCAGTTTGCCCTGCTGATCTTGTGCGCAAACTTTTTCCCCTTCTCTGCTCTGCCACCCTTCTTGCGAAATTTCTCACGCCTGATCCCGCTCGCCTATAATGTCGATGCTTTTCGCTCTACATTGATGGGCTACCCGCCCGGTTTCCCGGAGCTGGCACCAATCCAATTGGAGATCGTCATCGTAACCCTGTTTGGAATCTTGATGCCTATCTTAGGTTATTACCTTTACCGCCTGGCCGAGGACCATGCCCGCCGCAGCGGAAGCCTGTCTTCGTTTTAGGAAAGATTTACAGCCTGCGTGGCTTACTTGGATGGCCCATCGCCTGGCGAAAGTGCAACAGAAACCCGATCGAAAATAATAGGATCATTAATTTCCTGAATCCCTGTTGACTTTCTACTTGACTCGGCTTATACTGGGAGCACTTGGAGACAAACCATTGTGCGAGAAGTTTCTCACGGAGGCTTACTCGGTTTAGGATGAACGGCACGCGAATTTTCCGCGTGCCATTTTTCTATTTTACACACCTTGAAAGGAGGTAAAAAAAGATGGATTATGGCATGATCGGTAAGCTCGAAAAAGCAAAACGGTATGCCCAACAGCGCGACCGGATCCACTTCGAGGCATTCAAGGTTACTTTCGAGGGACAGAATAACCCACATTCGGTAAATTTCCAGAATGGCGAATGGCAGTGCGACTGTGATTTCTTCCAGAGCCGCGGACGGTGCAGTCACACCATGGCGCTGGAGATGATCCTGGAAGGGATGATTCCACAACCGGTGGCAGGTTAAAATATCGATATTACTGCCCGATTCTCAGGAAGCGACGAGCCCCTCACGGGGCTCGTTTTAAGTAAAAATTGTTGAAAATTCGACCGCCCATCATTCATCCTCTCCTCTTCGGGATTTATCCAGTTATTGCGCTGATCGCCCGCAATATCTCCGAGATCCCGGCGTTGGAAGGGGTAAGGTCTTTAATCGTTTCTTTCCTTATAACCTTTTTAATCCTGCTTGCCTTTTCCCTCGCACTCAAGAACGCGCATAAAGCCGGGTTAATCACCTCTCTGATCATGCTGTCGTTCTTTTCTTACGGGCACCTCAATTTGGTGCTGAGAAACATTAGCCTGCTTGGCGATCTACTCGGCAGGCATCGCTTTTTGGTGCCACTGTATGTGGGCATCTTTGGCGTCGCGCTGTGGGGGATTCTAAGGACCCGGCGCGATCTGTCCTCCCTGACCAGGTTTTTAAACGTGGTTGCCTCAGTTTTAATCATCATCCCCTTGTTTCAGATTGCGGCTTTCGAAATCCAAGATTTCACTGCACAGCGCTCCCAGGCGGCATCTGCCGCGGGAGATTTAAGGTTGCCCGAAGATCGAAAGCCTCCGGATGTGTACTATATCCTCATGGATGGTTATCCGCGCGGCGATTTTATCGCCCAACATCTTGGCTATGATAACGCGCCTTTTCTAGACGCTCTAGAGGAGAAGGGTTTCTTCGTCGCCCGTTGCAGCCAGGCTAATTATTCGGATACCCGCTTCTCCATGGCTTCTGCGTTGAATATGATTTACCTGGATGATGGGACAGGGTTATCCGAAGTCGTTTTCCGGCGGACCGACCTCAACCAGATGATCCGCTCTAGTACGGTCCAGCAGAACTTCGCCAGCCTGGGATATACCATCGTCACCTTCGATCCTGGATACAGATGGCTGCGTTGGGATAATACGGATATTCAATACACCCCCGGCGGGATACAAACCAGTCGAAATTTACAGGCAATGGGTCTGAATGAATTCGAGCGACTTTTACTGCATACCTCGGCGGGGAAATTGCTGCTGGATATGCAGGTTATCTCGACAGCGAATCAAGTGAATCGAATTATCCAGGTGCTGGATAATCCAAGGGCGCTTCACCGGGAAAATGTCTTATTCATCCTGGAGGCGATCCCGAAAACAATGGCTGAGGTGCCAGGCCCCAAATTCGTTTACGCCCATGTCGTCTCGCCACACCCGCCCTTCGTTTTTACTGCCGACGGCACACCATTGGATAATTCACCAACCGATGAACTGTTAGCCTATGGTGACCAGATCGCTTACGTTAACACACGGCTTTTGGAGATCGTCGACCGGCTCATCGCCGAGTCTGATGTTCCTCCGATCATCATCATTCAAGGCGACCATGGTGCGACCATCGACTACGCCGGTTTGAGGATCGATGAAGCAGAACGCCTTGGGATTCTCAATGCCTATTACCTGCCAGGGGGTCCAGAACCAGAGTTATCCGCCTCGCTCTCCCCGGTCAATACCTTCCGCCTGATTTTCGATAGATATTTTAATGGCCATTATGGGCTGCTGAAAGACAAAAGCATCCTTGGCAGGCAAAGCCACTACATTCAATTAGATTGTGCAGCCGGCCAATAAATTACAATTTTTAGGAGTAATCCCGATGGAACCTCTGAATTATTATGCAATCATTCATCTCACCTGGTTACCAGACTTACTGGCTAAAACCCCCGCCTATCTGGACCCGGGATCGGGCAGCTTCTTTTTACAACTGCTCCTGGCTACCTTAATGGGGGCATTGTTTTTGGTAGGGGCTTATTGGAAGAAAGTCAAATCCTTCGTGCGTAATCTCTTCTCCAAACGCAAAGAGGAGCAGGAAGACAGTGACCAAAAATCGCAATAAGGATGAGACGGTGACTCAGAAACCGGGAACCCGGCGAGCCGAGTCCTCTTTCCGGGATCCCAGCGGATATGTATTCTTCGAGGACGGTGTCCTTTACCGCCAGATCAACCAGGCTGGGCGTGCCGAGTACCAATCCTTGATGGAATCGGGGCTCTACCGGGGACTGGTCGAGGATCATTTATTAATCCCGCACCAGGAGATTCCGGATATCCAAAGCGACTCCCCGCTGGCGTTTAAGATCCTAAAGCCGGAACCGGTTGAGTTTATTTCCTACCCCTACGAATGGAGCTTCAGCCAGTATAAGGATGCTGCATTGGTGACGCTTGCGATCCAGGGAAGGGCGCTGAAGTTTGGTATGACACTAAAGGATTGCAGTGCATACAATCTCCAATTTCGGCGTGGCAAGCCAATCCTGATTGACACTTTATCCTTTATGCCCTATCAAGAAGGGGAGCCCTGGATCGCTTACCGCCAGTTTTGCCAGCATTTCTATGCCCCGCTGGCCTTGATGGCTTATACCGATATCCGTTTGAGCCAGCTAATGCGCGTTTATATCGACGGAATCCCACTCGACCTGGCGAGCCGGCTACTGCCCCGTGAAACTCGCTTGAATTTTTCGCTCTCCATTCATGTTCATCTGCACGCCAGATCCCAAAAACACTTCGCAGATAAGGCCATCAATCCAGCGATGATGAAGCGCCGGATAAGTCGCCAGCAATTGATGGGACTGCTCGATAGTCTGGAGACAGGTGTACGCAGGTTGCACTGGAAGGATGCAAGGACGGAATGGGCAGACTACATGGCAGCTCATAACTATACCCCTGCCGCCCTGGAACACAAGAAACAAATCGTAGAAAGGTTTGTTAAACGAATCCAGCCGGCGATGGTTTGGGACCTAGGCGCGAATGTCGGATTTTTCAGCCGCATCGCTAGCCAGCGGGGGATTTTCACCGTGGCCTTTGACCTCGACCCTGGAGCGGTCGAGCAAAACTATCTGAAAATGAGGGCTGAAAAAGAAAGTCACCTGCTGCCGCTGTTGATCGACCTGACGAATCCCAGCCCCAGCATCGGCTGGCAGCTTCAGGAACGAAAATCGTTATTGGAAAGAGGCCCAGCAGATGCCGTTTTTGCATTGGCCTTGATCCACCACCTGGCTATAGCCAACAATGTCCCCTTGCAGCATCTCTCACAATTCTTTAGGGGATTGTGTCATTGGCTGATCATTGAGTTCGTCCCTAAAGATGACGCGCAAGTGCAGCGCTTGTTAGCAACTCGCAAGGATATTTTTCCAAACTACACCCAGTCTAGTTTTGAGGAGACTTTTAGCGAGGACTTCAATATTATCGCCCGCGAACAGCTCCAGGACTCTAACCGAGTGCTGTACCTGATGGAGAAGAAGAATCCATAAACCTTATTGAAAAGCTGCTAGACCAGGAAATCCTGAAACTGGAAGGTCAGGAAGATAGTAATTAACTCTACCGCTACCAGGAGCAGCACCGCCCGGGTGTGCCGGGGAAAAAGGGCGACGATCTCGTAACCGGCGAAAACCACAAACATCGGCACCCAAAAGATCCACAGGCGGGATACTTCTCCCTGTACCTGTCCATACAGATTGAGGGCGACGTAGGTCAGGAAGAGAGCTGCCATTGCCGCTTCTCGCCAGGCTCCCTGTCTCCGCAGGAGCTTCAACAGGACGCGAACTGCCCCGGATAGGAAGAGTATGAAAACGGGAAAGCCAACCGCTGCCGCCAATTCGATATTGTTTAAACGGATCGCACCCCAAACCTGGCCCAGGCTTGGGCGAATGGTCACCGTGGAAAAGGTTTCAGGCGGCGGCTTCCCGACGCGCAGGATGAAATCGAAATTACGCACTACCCGCATGGCAGTCTCGTAGCGCACGAAGAAGTCGTAGTTGAGAAACCAACGGAAGGCGAAATACATGAGCAGAACCCCGGCTGCCAGGCCGAAAAGGGTCTTCAATGGATCCAACAAGCTGCGTTGGCTGCGGAAGGCCAGATAGTCCATGCCGATCAGGGCCAGGAAGAGGGGGAGCATGGGCAGCATCGAGAAAGAGAAGAAGAGTACAAAATAGAAATAAGCCCCGACCAGGAATGCCGTCCAGAAGGAGTGCTTGCGCAGCACGAATAGCATGAATAACACCCCTGAAATAAATAAAAGGGGATACATGACCTGATCCAAGAATAGCGGGATCAGGATCACGTTCGGCAAGAACACGTAGAGCATGGCGGGCAGGATGGCATCCTCCTCGGCGCCCAGGATCCGTCCGAAAGCGTAAATAGCGGGGATGACCAGGAAAGCCAGGAACGGGAATACATAAGCGATAAAACGTGTCAGAGCCAGGAAGCGCGCCGCGCTGGTCGGTTGTGGGTCCAGGCTGTCGACCAGCTTGCCCAGGGAGACATACAGCATGAGCACGCCCGGCGGCTTGGTGCTGGGAAACATCTTGTAACCGAAGCGAGCTTCGTACTCCCGCACGACCTGCATGGATGTCAAGTCAACATCCGAGGCGATCAAAGCGTACGACCTGTGAAGCGAGCTGGTGTATTTCAAGCGGATCGCCTCCATCCCCTTCCCATCCACCAGCCCAAATCCCAGCTGGAGCATGATCCCGACCAGCATCAGGACAACAAGGTTGCGCCAGGCATAGGCCGGATTCTTTAGAACATAAGCTACACCCAACAAAGAGACTGCCACCATA